>ERZ808262.97-NODE-97-length-71705-cov-8.678493_pt1 | contig 71705 bp, 73 predicted proteins | sample MGYA00520895_ERZ808262 | MGnify/ENA primary metagenome ERZ808262 (study PRJEB31516, sample SAMN03275588) | gut metagenome | biome: mammalia-associated habitat; material: feces | host: Papio cynocephalus | place: Kenya | collected 2012-08-02 ...
TAAGCGGTCAAGACTTTGCCTAGAGCACGTGTATGAAATTTTATAAATCTTAACTGTTGTAAAACTATAACCGCCGACATTAGCCATCGCACTTGCACACCAACGAGTGCTTTCTTTCAGTTTATCTTGAACTCATCGAATTGATGTTAAACGCCTGGAAACCGGCACTTTATAGTATTTTATTTACGTATGAAAAAATTATTAATTTTAAATTCATTATTGGCTTTGGTTTTATCTTGTAACAAGGATAATCAGAATACAACGAGTGCAAATCATATCGACTATAATGAGGAATACATTCCTAAAGGGGAGGCGGTAGAGGTACCCATTGGTGATGGCAAATCCGTATATCTGGATATGGAGGATAGTACCTATTTTCTTGGGGATATGTTATTTTCAAAAGAGCAAATAGAATCTTTTTATCTGGGAACAAAAGCGGCATTTCGAACAGGAACTTCAGCAAGATGGACTGGGGTTGTGAAGTATTATATATCCCCTGATTTTACCTCAACTGCCAAGAATGCCATACGTTCAGGCATATCTATGGTGGAAGAGGCTGTCGCATCAATAACTTTTCAAGAATCTAGTTCACGGCTTTCGTCGGATGGTATTAACTTCATCGCCACTCTCGACACTAACAACTCTCTAGTAGGTAAATGGTCAATCAATAATATTAATCTTCAATACAATCTTAATGTAGCAGGAACTGCAGCGCATGAGATTCTTCACACACTAGGTTTTTTCCATGAACAATCAAGAACAGACAGAGACTCATACGTTATCATAAACTTTAGCAACATAAAAGATGAGTTTGTACATGCTTTTCAAACCTTTTCTCAGAAAGGTTATAACGGAAAGAATATGGGAGCTTATGACTACCAATCTATTATGCATTATGGTTCTTGGGCTTTTGCTAAAGATTCTAGTATTCCTACTATTACTAAATTGGATGGTTCTTGTTTCAATGCTCAACGCACTCACTTAACAAATGGAGATTTGGAGGCAATTGACAGATTATATGGCCCAATTCCTTATATACGCTCAACGGTTGATCATATCAAGGATTATAGTAGTGGCGATGATATAAGACAAGATATTTGTTATACACATCGTATCTATTTCCGAGATTTAAACAAAAATAATGTTGCCATCAATTATGATAAGTCTCTAAAAATTACATTTACTACATATCATTACGAAGAAACTGAGCCAGGGAATAATTATACTTCTCAAAATACCCTTTATGTAAATGTACCTGCTGGGTCTACTTTCTATGATATACCGGGCTATACGACAAATCACTATCACGAATCATATGGCATAAGTTACTTAATACACGAGGAGAATTGCTCTGTTGAAATTAATTCCGAAATATTATGAAACACAGACTTGTTTTTTTGATTTCTATCTTATTTGTGTTCTCTTTTTGTGCAAAACAAGAGGAAGATTTTAAAGTATACCCAGCAAAGGAGTATATAGTTGCCTCCGAAAGAGGATGCTTCTGTGATGGTAATGGTTTATGGGCACCCTACTTTTTTGTCAAAGAAAAAGGAAGTAACATGTGGGAACAATATGACCGCATTGTGGGTTTTGATAATTATGAGCCTGGGTATGAATATCAGATAAAAGCAGAAAAGATTAAAGATAAGAGTCTATTAAAATTTGAAGATGGTCCATGTTGTATCTACCTGCGTTTGGTGAAAGTGATATCTTCAGAGAAGAGGGACACCGAAGGCCTTCCAGATAATTACATTCGTTATAGTGAAGAATTACCTCCACCCAGTGAGTATTTCCCACATAAATAATGACGAATCATACATAGAGCGCGAGATCTTGAATTGATCCCGCGCTTTTTTAATAATGCCACAATGGATTATAGTTCTGTCATTTTATCCATAACCAGTTCGACGAGCTGTGCTACGCGTGGCTTGTAGTCGGTATTGGCATCTTTAAGATAACGATGCGCGATGACACAACATACGGTGATGGCTTCGTGTCCCAGATGCTTTGCGATACCGGCAATAGCGGAGCCTTCCATTTCGAAGTTAGTAATCTTACGATCGTCGTATCTATATGATTCGATATCCTCCAGCATATTAGGCATAGCAAGTTGCTGCCTAACGACTCTTCCCTGAGGACCATAAAACCCTGGAGCTGATATGGTCATGCCACGAACTGTCGAATCTGAAAACAGATCGATAAGCTTTTGTGAGGCGTGGATGAAATACGGAGTCGGTAGCACTTTGGGCCAATTCATATGCTCCATAAAGTTTTTTTCCATATCTGCATTTGTTATTTCTTCGCGATGAGCATACCAGTTTAGTAGCCCATCGAAGCCGACAGAAATATGTGAAAGCACGAAAGCGCCAAGCGGAATTTCTGGCTGAAGAGCTCCGCAGGTACCAAGCCTAACTATATTAAGCGTCGTGTGCTTGGGCTTTACCTCGCGAGTGGAGAAGTCTATGTTGGCAAGAGCGTCTAACTCGGTCATTACGATATCGATGTTGTCTGTTCCGATGCCAGTAGAAAGTGCTGTTATGCGTTTGCTTTTGTAAATACCTGTTGCCCAGACGAATTCCCTAGATGCTCCTTCGCATTCTAATCTTTCGAAATAGGGTTTAAACATTGCTACACGTCCAGGGTCACCGACTAAGATGACGTTTTGGGCCAATTGCTCGGGACGGATGTGCAAGTGAAATATTGAACCATCCGAGTTGATAATGAGTTCTGATTCTGCAATTCTCATAATAGTGTTATTTATTTTTTCTTTTGGTGGCGCGGAGTCTGGATGCGCTGCGCACTAGTAGTTCGTCAGCGAAGACCCCCTTTATAGCTAGGATTTCGAATACGAAAGCTATAGTCGGAAGAATCGCAGTCCAACTGAAAACAAACTCTTTGCCTAATGTGAAATAGTCTACTGCAAGCCATATCTGCAGGGCAAGTATAAGCACGGCACTGCCTGCAGCTGCTCTTATCTGTAGAGACCGATGCCCCCAGCTGAACAGAGCTATGATATTAGCAACAAGTGAGATGAAAATAAAAATGGCGTAGGGCAACTTGCTTATGTATCGAACTTTTTCGATCGTTTGCGGGTCGGAATAGTCTACGCCGGCATTTCCGAAAACCAGTGTAAGTAAAATCGCTGATACTATAGCGAAGTAAAGTGTTTGAACTCTTTGCCACATAAGGATTTATCGTGTATTAAATCGAGACAGAAACCCTTCTTCATAGGTCTTGGATATAGGGATAGGCTCTATCTCTCTGAGTCCAAGATTAATACTGAATGTGCCATCTTTTTGTCGGATCATCTGTTCGATTTTGTTTATATTTACAATATATTTACGATGACAACGAACAAGGTCGCTATCAGAAAAACTTTCTTCAATGGTTTTCAGGCGACAGCGGAGCATATATTGTTTTAATTCATCATAACTATCTTGATACCATACTTTTATATAGTTATCATCGGATTCTATATAGTAAAGGTTGTTCTGATTTATGACTAATTTCAGTGTGCCAGCATTATCATAAAGTGTGATTCTCTTATCCTCTTGAGGGCTGGACACAATATCAGAAACGACATTGCTGAAATTCATAAGACGTATTGTCTGGTCTCTTTCTGATATGGTGCAGTATTGTATGGAGATTATATTGGGAACACCTATCCCAAATATGCAGAACACTATGCAACTTGCAAAGTAATTCCATGTAGTCGCATTGCCTGATGGCGTTGAGAGCCAGCCGTACTTGGTTCCGAAATAGGTTACTCCAGTATAAAGAAGACTTACTACCAATGCTTCAGTAAAACACCATGTAATGTATCCTAATATGGTTATGTTCTTGTTCCTTAATGAGTATAAAAGTGCTCGGGATATTCCTAAAAGCAGAAAACAGAAGGCCCAGAATGATATAGTTAGTATAGTTGCTCTACCAGGTGCTAGTCGAAACCATCCGCCTATTGATAGTGGCGCCAGCAGAAGTACGCTCATAAGAGAAAACAATGCGGTGAAAACCACATTGAAAGACATCTGCTTTTTACTTATAATGTATTTTGGTAAACTATCCGTTAAAGCCATATAAAAGCAAAGATACAAAAATTTACTATCTTTGCCCCCAAAATAATATGAGAAACTTAGATTAGTTATGAGTAAAAGAGTAGTTATAACAGGAATGGGCGTTTTGTCCTGCTTGGGTCATGATGTTGATACATTTTGGGGTAACCTTGTAAATGGTGTATGCGGAATAGACTATATACAGAGTTTTCCTACGGAAGGTTTTGCAGTAAAGATAGGTGGGGAGGTAAGAGATTTCAATCCTGAGGATTTCGGGATGGACAGACCATTTATTCGTAAACAGGATAAATTTACCATTTTTGCTATGGCTTCCGCATATCAGGCTGCAAAGGATAGTGGCATAGTTTCGGGAGAAAATATAGATCCTTTTAGATATGGCGTATATATAGGAAGTGGAATTGGAGGGTTTGAAACTATTCAAAGAGAGGTGTCTAAGATATTGGAAGACCCTACAGGACAGTGGATTTCGCCAAATTTTGTTCCTTGTATTATAGGTAACATGGCAGCAGGCCAAGTCGCTATTAAGTTTAAGGCCAATGGACCTTGCATCGATGTGGTCACTGCTTGCGCCACATCGACTCATGCTATAGGCGAAGCGTATCGCGCCATAAAACATGGATATGCCGATGCCATACTTTCAGGAGGAACAGATAAGGCTGTGATACCTATTGGTATTGCGGCTTTCGCAAATGCCAAGACTTTGTCTAAAATAGAAGACCCCCAAAAAGCATCTCTTCCATTTAATGCACATAGAGATGGATTTGTGATGGCGGAAGGCTCTGCCGTGCTTATGCTTGAGGAATACGAACATGCCAAGGCGCGCGGAGCCAAAATTTATGCTGAGATAGTGGGTTATGGCTCTACTTGTGATGCTTATCATGCTACGGCGCCTAATAAAGAAGGCACTACTCAGGCTCGGTGTATAAGTGATGCATTGGCTGAGGCTGCATTTGATCCTATGAAGGATAGCCTGTACATAAATGCGCATGGCACTGCGACTCGTCTAAATGATCTATCTGAGACGAGGGCTTGCAAAATTGCCTTAGGGGATTATGCATATAAGGCGCATATCTCTTCAACCAAGTCTATGCATGGGCATATGTTGGGTGCAACCGGTGCGGCAGAAGCGATAGTTGCCGTCAAGGCATTGCGCGATGGTATAGTTCCGCCTACCATTAATCTTGATGAGGTGGATCCTGAACTGGATTTGAATTATACACCTAACGAGGCTGAAAAATGCGATCTTACATTGGCCATCTCCAATTCCTTTGGCTTCGGGGGGCACAACGGGTGTTTAGCATTTAGAAAGGTTGCAGAATAGATAATCACCACCTTACTTTGCCGCTTCCTTTGACTATTGTTCCATTAGATGCCTCCATTTCTATAAATATGGTGAAAAGTCCTTTATTTGTAGGAACTTGTGTAAAGTGCAATAGAAATTCATTATACATCATATATAAATCTTTAGCGGTCAAATCACATGCCATCTTGTTTATTCTGACTAGTTTGGGAGAACTCGTATAGTGTGTCTTGACATAATCGTAGGGAGAAAAAAAGGATACCTCAACGATTTTTGTTGATGGTTCACCAGCTTTAACGTTAGGGAAATCGACATCGCTATAAATATTGATTTTCTGAAAATCATTTACCACAGATTTGACAGGCATAAGGTATTTGGTGTCATTATAATCGGTATCGCCATATTTTTCACTGTAAAAACTATATTTTTCATCGCCTTTTTTATAATAGTTCCCGCTGCAAAGCACCTTGTAATAGCCTTGCCCATATGATTCTCTTGTTATAGTGCATGAACTGACATCCAAATATGAAGAAACAAAATTTTCTGAAATTGAAGTAGAATTATAATTTTCGTTTGTCTTGTTGCAATTCACGAACAAGACACTACTTAAAAGTAGAATTGGAATGTGTTTGTTATTCATAACGTACAGGATTAGTTATTCCGACATTCATTTGTAATTTAAATTGATAGTAATTATCTTCACCTTCGCTTGTTGTCTTTGTGAAGTCTTTTGTGATATCCGTTATGTATCCTCCATCGTTTGTGTCAAATTTTCCAGAGAAGTAATAACCATTGTCTAAACCATGCCATCCCATATTACAGTGAACTAGATACTGATATTGTTCTACTGGATGAACTTCTCCGTTTGAATAAGCATACCTTGTTCGATGTCTTTTTAATAATTGATCTATTACCCATGCATGTCCTCCGCTAAAGGATGTTGTAGTGCTAATGGTTATTCCTAAAATTTGTTTTTCCTGACTTCGTCACTGCGTCACCCTAAATACCAAAATGTTCGAATTATCTTGATCTATTTCACGCATTGTTGCTTTTGTATTTATTTGTAGGTCCTCTAGTAAGGAGGTTACCTCATTAATTGCCTCTTCCCGGCTGACAAAAGTGGGACAATGCTTATTTGAGCAGTTCACATCGACATTTTCATTGGAAACGCACGACAATACCAAAAAATAAAAGGTTAAATAGTAAATCAATTTTTTCATATACTATGTGGCTATTAATTATTGGGCTAAGGTAAGAAAAAAAATTGTTTTTAAAAATACGAGTGAAATTCCTTTGGCTTCGGGGGGCACAATGGGTGTTTAGCATTTAGAAAGGTTGCAGAATATTAGGAAACAGTTTTTCCGGGAGTATCTATCAGTCTTAGGATGCTGACAGGGGCATTGGATGAAACGCCGGTTTCTTTTACGACTTTAGCTTGTAGACGCCCATGCTCTTTTAGGTAGTTCTTGACAACCGTATGATCTAGGCCTCTTTCTTTAAAGTATGTTAAGCAGTTACTCTCGGAAGATGCTAAAATAGCCAGAAGCAGATGTGCAGGGATTATCTTTTCGGATTGAGCAATATGGGCTTCTATAATACTTAGATTTAGAGCGTTTCTGGCGCTGCGAGAGAATGCTATCTTGTTTTCTTCCGAGTATGGAAGAGAATGGGGATGAAACAGCTTTTTTTCCAAAAACCCTTTTAATTCATCGGGTTTAATGCCCAATTCCGTCAGGGCATAGTAAGCTCCGTTGTCTTTATGGCGCAGTATCCCAAGCAGGAGATGGTCTGTGGTTATGACATAGTCTCCTGTTCTCATAGCTTCTTCCTTTGAGTATGCGAGAATGCTGATTATGTCTTGCGATACCTGTGTCTGCATAGCGCAAAATTAGCAATATTATTTTGTCCTACGCGACTTTTTTGTTAAATTTGTATGCTTAGTAACTTGAGAAAAATAAGTTGCGTCAGATAAGTAAGAGCTTCTCTTAGATGATGTAGGTTATCTGGGAAAGTTGCTTAGTTAAAAGGTAATTTTAGAAAAAATAATATAGAAAATATGGAGAATGAAGTGAAGCCGCAGGGCATCATAGAGCCAGTAGAGATAGATCATGAGATGCGTACTGCCTACATAGACTATTCGATGTCTGTGATCGTGTCCAGAGCTCTTCCTGATGCGCGAGATGGCCTTAAGCCGGTACAGCGCAGGGTGCTTTTCGGTATGGATGGGTTAGGTCTCAGTTATAGTGGACAGACAAAAAAATCGGCCAGAATAGTGGGTGAGGTGTTGGGTAAGTTCCATCCTCACGGAGATAGTTCGGTTTATGATGCGATGGCCAGGTTGGCCCAGGATTGGAATCAAAGATATCCTCTTGTCTTCGGACAGGGTAACTTCGGTAGTATGGATGGTGACCCGGTAGCCGCGATGAGGTACACTGAGGCAAAATTGGCCAAGATATCAGAAAGCGTACTTTGCGACCTTGATAAGGATACAGTAGATTTTACGCTTAATTTTGACGATACCATTCAGGAGCCCACAGTGCTTCCTACCAAGGTCCCGTTATTGCTACTTAATGGTTCGTCCGGTATAGCAGTGGGTATGGCTACGAATATGGCTCCTCATAACCTTTCTGAAGTGTGCGATGCTATCTGTGCCTACATAGATAACCCAGATATAGATGTGGCTTCGCTTATGGAGTACATAAAAGGGCCGGATTTCCCTACAGGTGGCATAATAATGGGGCGTCAGGGGATAGTCGATGCTTACACTACAGGTAGAGGACGCGTAGTGATAAGAGCTAAAGCAGATATCGAAGAAAGAAACGGACGTAGCGTGATAGTCGTTACCGAAGTGCCTTATATGGTTAATAAGGCCGATATGATCTCTCGTATTGGGGAAATGATACGCGATAAGAAGATAGATGGCATATCTGAAATTAAGGAACTTACCAGTAGGGAAGGGATAAGAATCGAATTCTTGGTAAAGAAAGACGCTAATGCCAATGTCGTCCTTAACACGCTTTACAAATACACGGCGCTTCAGTCAAGTTTTGCCATTAATAATGTGGCTCTAGTGTCAGGTCGCCCTCAGACATTGACTTTAAAGGATATGTTAAAGTGCTTTGTGGATTTCCGTCACGAGGTTATTGTTAGAAGAACCAGATATGACTTGGAAAAGGCTAAGGCACGTGAGCATATATTGGAGGGATTGTTAAAGGCAATAGATATAATAGACGAGGTTATAGCTGTCATAAGAGGTTCCAGCAATGTGGATGTGGCTAAATCAGAGCTGGTTTCAAGATTCGGATTTACTGAGATTCAGGCTTCAGCTATAGTTGAGATGCGTCTTCGTCAGCTTACAGGTTTGGAAAAAGATAAGCTGCTGGAAGAGAAAAACAGGCTCGTTGAATTTATCGCAGAATGTGAGAAGATACTTGGAAGCGAGGAGCTTCAGCTTGAAATTGTGAAGAAGGAGTCTTTGGAGTTGAAAGAAAAGTTCGGAGATGCTCGTCGTAGCGAGATAACTCTTAGCGCTGATGATTTTAATCCGGAGGATTTTTATGCAGATGAGGATGTGGTAATCACAATATCGCATTTGGGTTACATTAAGAGAACATCGCTTTCGGAATTCCGCGTGCAGTCTCGTGGTGGTGTAGGGAAAAAGGCCGGAAGTATGCGCGAGGAAGACTTTATCGAGCATATTTATGTGGCAAATATGCATTCGACTATGTTGTTCTTCACGGAGAAGGGACTTTGCTACAGACTTAAAGTATATGAAATCCCAGAGGGTAGCAGAACATCGAAAGGACGTGCGGTCCAGAACCTTTTAACTATAGATCAGGACGATAAGATACGCACATACTTGAATGCGGCGAAGATAGAAAGTAGGGAATATACAGATAGTCACTATGTGGTTCTATTCACTAAGAATGGTGTCATAAAGAGAACATGCCTTACCGAATTTGCAAATGTGCGTAGCCGTAATAAGGGGCTTATAGCTATAACATTTAAAGATGGTGATTCTTTGCTTGACGCACAACTCACCAATGGACACGAGCAGATAATGATTGCGGCACGAGAAGGGCGTTGCGTAAGATTTGACGAGAATGATGCACGTGAACTAGGAAGAAATTCTATGGGGGTACGTGGTATTAATATTGCAGAAGGGGATGAGGTTGTAGGCGCGATTAGTACAGATGTTAACGCTCCAGATGCTTCACGCTATACTGTGCTGGTGGTAAGTGAGAATGGCTATGGTAAACGCTCTAATGCCGATGAATATCGTCTTACCGCACGAGGCGCAAAGGGTGTCTTGACATTGAATGTTACGGAGAAGACGGGTAAACTCGTTGCCATAAAATCCGTTACTGAAAATAATGATATTATGATAATAACCCGTAGTGGTCTTACTATAAGAATGGCGGTAACAGGCATAAGTCTATTGAGTAGAGCTACCCAAGGTGTTAGGTTGATTAGTCTGCGTGATGGAGATAGTATAGCTGCAGTATCGGTAGTAGCTCATGAGAGTGAAGACGAATCGCTTTCGGAGGTTGATGAACAAGTAAATGAATAAATTCGAAACAATATGAAAAGAATTCTTTTAGTTTTAGCGCTTTTAGCTTCGGTCGGTGTTGCTGATGCGCAGCAGTCTGTAAAGAGTATTCCGGCATCTGAAAAAGCTGTGGAGAAGGCTCTTTTAAAGACGGAAAATCCTAAGCAAGCAGTAAAACCTGATACTTGGATTAAACTTGGACGAGCATATCTCGATGCGTATAGCGCACCTATGGGAAATGCTTGGATTGGTGCAACACGTGCCGACTTGGCATTGATCTTGGGTGATGATAAGCCTTCTAGTGAGGAGTGGGTAAACATCTCCGGTACAGAGTTTATCAAAGCCGTATTCGAAACCCGTAACTACTACTATAACAAGCAAGAAGTTCTTCAAATGATAGAGGTTACAAAGCCTGTTTATCCGGATGTACTTGAAAGAGCATTGGCCGCTTATGAAAAGGCAGACTCTCTTGACGAAAAAGGTAAAAAAACAAAGGATTTGAAAGAGGCTTTTAAATTGGTGTCATCAAAATTTGTAGATGAGGCTTATACGGCTTACACCCTTGGTAACCTTGAGAAGGCAGAGTTTTATTTTGAAAAGGCGGTGGAAGCATCTGAGCATCATCCATATTCCGTTGTGGATACTAATGCTGTATATAATTCCGCATTGCTTTCTTATATGCTTGGAAACTATGACAATGCAGAAAAGTTCTATAAGAAGAGTCTGGATCTTGGATATTATGGAGATGAAGGCGACGCTTACGCAAAACTTGCAGATATTTCTTTAAAACAGAAGGATACATTGGCTTGTCGCAATTATCTTGAGGAAGCTTTTTCTAAATTCCCTCATAGTCAGAGCGTTCTTGTAGGCCTTATTAACTTCTATATGAATTCGGGAGAAAATACTGATCGTCTATTCGAGCTTGTCGATGCGGCTAAGCAGAACGAGCCTAATAATGCATCTCTTTATTATGTAGAAGGTAATATTTATCTTCAGCTTGGACGCGAAGATGAAGCTATTGCTGCATATAGTGAGTGTGCTAAAATTAATCCCGAGTACGAATTCGGCTACATTGGCATAGGTCAGCTCTACTATAACAAAGCTGTCGCTATTCAGGAGCAGGCGACTAACGAACTTGATGATGCGAAATATGCTGTTCTCGTGGAACAATTCGAACAAACTCTTAAGCAGTGTATCGAGCCATTCGAGTTAGCATATTCTATCACTAAGGATGATAAGATTAAAGTTGCAATAGCTGAGTATCTAAGGAATGCTTGCTATAGATTCAGCACAGATCCTGCATACGAGGCTAAATACAAGAAATACGATGCAATCGTAAAGGGCGAAGAATAATCACTCTTCCTCTTGCTTGTCAAAAGCTTTTACGATTTTACTTACTAAAGGGTGTCGGACTATGTCTTCATTGGTAAATGAGACGGTCGCGATGCCCTTAATGTTTTTAAGCATATCGATTCCCTTTAAAAGTCCACTATCCTTTTTATTAGGTAAATCCACTTGGGATGCATCACCTGTTACGATGAATTTGGCATTGGCTCCCATACGCGTGAGAAACATTTTGAGCTGCCCCAAATTAGTGTTTTGAGCTTCATCTAAGATGACGCAGGCTTTATCTAAGGTGCGTCCTCTCATATATGCAAGCGGTGCTATTTGAATGGTTCCCTCCGAGATGAGTTCTTGCAGTTTCTTTTGAGGGATCATATCTCCCAGAGCATCATACAGAGGCTGTAGGTATGGGTCTAATTTGTCTTTAAGGTCGCCAGGAAGGAATCCTAGCCTCTCTCCGGCCTCTACGGCTGGTCTGGTTAGGATGATTCGTTTAATCTCTCGATTTTTCAGTGCTCGTACTGCAAGCGCTATAGCTATGTATGTTTTTCCTGTTCCAGCCGGGCCAATGGCAAATACCAAGTCGTTTTCGAAATAGTCTTTTACCATTTCTTCTTGCTTGGCATTTCTGGCTTTTATGGGCTTGCCTTCCGTGTTATATACTATTACCGCCCCTGCGTCTAATTTGAAATCTGCGCTCTTGCTTTCGCCTTCAAATATATCTTCAACATCATATATGTTTAGGTGCATTTTATGCGTCATCTTTTCGGTTAGGATATTGAATTTTTGAAGGAAATCTTCTATGTCTTCCGCCTTGCCATCAAGAATGATTTCATTCCCCCTTGCCACGACTTTTAGATTAGGATAGTATGAACAAAATTCCCTAAGTATGGAATCTCCGACTCCATATAGTTTTACTGGATCTAGTCCATCGATACTGTAAGTTTTTCTCATAATGGCAAAGTTAGTAATCTTATCGTTTATTTCTTAATTCTTATTATTTTTGTAGGTTAAGAAAATGTTAGTGGAATGAAAAAATCTTTTGTTGTTGCAGCCGTTTGGGCATTGACGGTGATGAGCGTTTCTTCTTGCGATTTTTTCCGGTCTTTGGCAGGAAGGCCCACCTCGGCAGAGTTAAAATCTTCTGCCAGGGAAAAAACGGAAATCGCCTCCAAGGGTGTGCCTGTTGATACTGTATCGGCGCCAGTGGTTGAAAGCGAGGAATATACTATGATAAAAAGACAGGGAAGGCTTTCGGTTCCATTGGCCTATACGCATACGACCAGCACCTTAAAAGCGGTGCCGGAGTATAAGTATTATATACTGGTCGGAACTTATAGGAAAAAGCCGACTATGGATAAGATGATAGCACAGGCCAGTGATGCTGGATATAAGATATATCTTCTAGAATATGCAAATGGGCTGACTAGTGTGGCACTCAAGCCGTGTAACACATTAGAAGAGGCAATAGATGCTTATGCTCAAGTTTCAAAGGAGGATTTTTGTCCTAAGGATGCCTGTGTTTTGATAGCTAAATAATGGGATAGATATGGAATACGATTTTAGAAAAATAGAAAAGAAATGGCAGTCCCGATGGGCTGCAGAGGGCACTTATAAAGTAACTGAAGATCATAGCAAGCCTAAGTACTATGTATTGGATATGTTTCCTTATCCATCAGGGGCAGGCTTACACGTGGGACATCCATTGGGATATATAGCCAGTGATATTTATTCTAGATATAAGAGATTGAAAGGCTTTAATGTTTTACATCCGATGGGGTACGATGCGTTTGGTCTTCCTGCAGAGCAGTACGCTATTCAGACTGGCCAACATCCCGAATTAACTACTGAAATTAATGCTGCTCGGTATCGTAAGCAATTGGATAGGATAGGGTTTTCTTACGATTGGTCTCGAGAGATAAAGACTTGTGATCCATCTTTTTATAAGTGGACGCAATGGGCTTTCCTTAAGATGTTCTCTTGTTGGTACGATCCAGATTCCGACAAGGCACGTCCTATAGAGGAACTTATTCATAAATTCAAAACCACAGGCTATGATGGGATAAGTCCGCAGCAATGGAATTCGTATTCGGATAAGGAGAGAAACGATGTCCTTATGCGGTATAGAATAGCCTATCTGGGAGAGACTTCAGTCAATTGGTGTGAGGGATTAGGGACAGTGCTGGCAAATGACGAAGTGAAGGATGGGATAAGTGTGCGTGGAGGATTTCCAGTGGAGCAGCGGAAGATGAAACAGTGGCAACTTCGTGTCAGTGCTTATGCTGATAGGTTGTTAAATGGTTTAGAAAAACTCGACTGGAGTGATTCCCTTAAGGATATGCAACGTAATTGGATAGGAAAGTCGGAAGGAACAGAGGTCGTGTTCGATACGAAATGTGACGGACGAAGCTTGCCAGTAACTATATTCACAACAAGGGTTGATACTATATATGGTGTGACTTTTATGGTTCTTGCTCCAGAGAGCGAGCTTGTGGATAAACTTACATCGGCATCGCAAAAAGAGGCGGTAGAGGCTTATATAAAGGAAGTTAAGAAGAAGACAGAAAGGGAACGAATTTCTCAAAAGGGCGTAACAGGTGTCTTTTCGGGCGCTTATGGTATAAATCCTTTTAATGGAGAGCAGATACCTATATGGATAAGCGAATATGTTCTTGCTGGGTATGGTACCGGAGCTATAATGGCGGTTCCGGCACATGATAGCCGCGATTATGCATTTGCTAAGAAATTTGCGCTTCCTATAGTACCAATTATCGAAGCTTGCGATGTTTCCGAGAATTCATTCGATGCCAAGAGTGGCGTAATGTGCAATAGCGGTTTCCTTAATGGGAAGAGTGTGCAGGAGGCAATGGAATTGGCCAAGGATTATGTGGAGGAAAAGGGAATAGGGCATAGAAAGACGAATTATCGTCTTCGTGATGCTATATTTTCTCGTCAAAGGTACTGGGGTGAGCCTTTCCCTATTTATTATAAGGATGGTATGCCTTTCCCAGTGGAAGAAAAGGACCTCCCTATTCGTCTGCCTCAAATAGATTCATTTAAGCCATCCTCCGATGGACAGCCTCCTCTTGCTCGTGCTAAGGATTGGTCTTACAAAGGATACCCACTTGAAACAAGCACAATGCCTGGCTTTGCCGGATCATCCGCTTATTACCTTAGGTATATGGATCCACATAATGATAAGGCCTTAGTGGATAAGAAAATAGATGAGTATTGGCAGTCAGTGGATCTATATGTGGGTGGAACAGAACACGCCACGGGACATTTGATTTATTCTCGTTTTTGGAATAAGTTCCTTTATGATCTTGGTTATGTGTGCCGTGATGAACCTTTTGACAAATTGGTAAATCAAGGAATGATACAGGGGCGCTCTAATTTCGTATACAGAATAGTGGGTACGAACACTTTTGTTTCACTGGGATTGAAAAATAACTATGAAACAACTGAAATTCACGTAGATGTGAACTTGGTCCACAATGATAAGCTCGATATTGAGGCTTTCAAGGCTTGGCGTGAGGAATATGCAAGTGCTGAATTTATCTTGGAGGATGGTGAGTATATATGTGGATGGGCTGTGGAGAAAATGAGTAAGAGTATGTATAATGTGGTTAATCCTGACGACATTTGTGACACGTATGGTGCAGATACGCTAAGACTTTATGAAATGTTCCTAGGCCCTATAGAACAAAGTAAGCCTTGGGATACTAAGGGGATAGATGGTGTGCACCGCTTCTTGAAGAAGTTCTGGAGGCTATTTTACGATGGAGATAAATTCTTGGTTACAGATGAGAAAGCTACTGCATCGGAACTTAGAGCCCTGCATAAACTTATAGCTAAAGAACAAGCAGATATAGAGGCCTTCTCTTATAACACTACTGTAAGTGCTTTTATGATAGCTGTTTCGGAGCTTGGGGAATGCCACAAACGCGAGATTCTTTCACCACTTGTTATACTTCTAAGCCCTTTTGCACCTCATATTTCAGAGGAACTTTGGGAAGCATTAGGTGAAAAGAGCAGCGTGTGTACGGCCAAATTCCCTGATTTTATAGAATCATATACCATCGAGGACACTGTGACTTATCCGGTCCAATTCAATGGAAAGATGCGTTTTACCATACAGCTTCCTAAATCTGACAGCGCCCAGATGGTAGAAACTGCGGTTAGGAATGCACCACAGACAGCTAAGTATGTAGGCGATGCTCATATCGTCAAGGTTATTGTTGTTCCTGGTAGGATAATTAATATAGTGGTAAAATAATGAAGAAAGTCAAAATTCTATCCGTATTGAAGGAGTACCTGTTGCTCACGGTTGCTTGTTTTATCTTTGCGCTTGCTTGGGAGGGCTTTATGATCCCAAATGCTATGTCGGCGGGTGGTATGATGGGTCTTTCCACAGTGCTTCAATATGCCACGGGAGGTTTAATTCCTGCACAGTACACATACGTAGTGATTAATGTGTTACTGATACTTGTGGCTATGTGGGTTATGGGCATTGGCTTTGGGTTTAAAACCATTTATTGTATACTGGTTTCGACAATAATGATGTCGATAGTTGGAAAGTTAGAGTGTTTGCATTGTGTTCCAGGCGAATTTTTCTATGTTCAAGAAAGGTTGTTGGTTCCTTTGATTGCCGGTTCTTTGGAAGCTCTTGCCATAGGCATGATAATTCGCAATGGTGGCAGTACGGGAGGAACGGACATTATAGCGTTGATGATAAATAAGTATTGGCCGGTATCGCTTAGCACAGCATTTATGATCATGGATCTTGTGATTGTAGGATTGATACTGCTATTGCCAGATCGTACTTTTACTGATATGATATATGGTATACTTGAGATTGTAACTTTCTCTTTGATAGTGGATGTGGTAGTGGGCGGATCAAAAGGCTCTTATCAATTGATGGTTTTCTCCGAAAAATATAAGGAAATAGCCGACCACATTATCGATGACATGGGGAGGGGAGTAACGGTGTTACGGGCTCAGGGATGGTATACGAAGAGTGATAAAAACGTGCTTTTGATATTAATCGGTAGAAAGGAGTTGCCTTCTTTGATGAAAGAGATTAAAAGGTTAGATAGTAAGGCTTTTATGTCTGTTTCACCTACGAACAATGTGTATGGAGAAGGTTTTGAAGAAATAAAGGCGGGAATCAGTACTAAAAAATCGAAATAAAATGCTAAAGGGATCTTTTTTTAGGACGATAAAGGAATATTTAATTATCACCTTCGGTATGTTGCTTTACATAGTGGGCTGGAGTGTTTTCCTAGTGCCTAATCAGCTTGTGGGTGGAGGTGTTTCAGGACTTGCATCTGTAGTACAATACGCTACAAATGGGGCCATTAAGATGGGGTATACGTATTTTGTCGTGAATGTTGTACTTCTCATAGTGGCATTGTTCATTTTGGGTAACAAGTTTGGCTTCAAAACCATCTATGCCATAGTTATTGCCTCTGTAGGGCTTAATGTGTTTCAAGATATTATCCCTGCGGATATATGTCAGGATTTGGCAGTGGCCAATGGTAAACTGATGAGTTCCATAATGGGAGGTCTTATGGCCGGGTGTGGAATTGGGCTTTGTATGTCGCAGGGTGGCAGTACAGGAGGTACAGATATTATAGCATTGATCGTCAATAAGTATCGTAATGTTTCGCCAGGTAAGATGATTCTTGCCATGGATGTGGTTATAATACTTTCATCATTGCTTGTACCTATTCAGAACCCCGATGGCTCCATCATACAGTTGAATGATAAGATTACGACTTGTGTTTATGGCTTTATCCTTATAGCGGTCAATGGAACCGTTCTCGATATGGTGATAGCCGGTTCTCGTCAAAGTGTTCAGCTTTTTATTTTAAGTAAAAAGCATGCTGAAATAGCTGATGCTATAACTCACGATTTACATCGTGGAGTAACTGTCCTGAATGGAATGGGGTGGTATACCAAGCAGCCGACGGAAGTTCTTATGGTACTTACCAGAAAATACGACTTAAATGTACTTTTACGTTACATAAAGTCAATAGATCCGGAGGCATTCCTGTCTGTATCGACTGTGACGGGGGTATACGGAAAAGGCTTCGAGACCATTAAAACTGGACGAAAAAAATAGTTTGCTCGTGCGTTCGCCACATTATTGAGAAATAAAGCCCCTTGGAGTTAATTCCAAAGGGCTTTATTCCTATATTTGAACTGGCTAACCATATACAAGTTATGAAATTGTTTTTAAAGAGTAGATTTGCCCATAAGGGAATTTCCTCCGTCGTAAGGGATGAGGCGAAGGATATGAACGCGTTGTATTTGCGTATCGAGAAATTGATGAAAGAAAAGAGCCCATATCTTGATGGTGACTTTACCATAAAAGATTTGTCACATTCGGTTTATCATAATAGGGCTTATGTTTCAAAGACGATTAATAAGGTCGCCAAGGTTAATTTTAGGAATTATATCAATACCTATCGCATAAGATATGCTGTCGAACTTATAAAAAAGGATCCTCGGGTTAAAATCAGTGAGGTGGCTTCTCTATCCGGATTCAACTCTCTGCCGACTTTTAATTCGTCCTTTAAGGATGTGATGTCAATGCGTCCTAGCGAATATCTTTGCGAGTTGCGAGCACGTCGTCCGCTATTTTCTTCCAAGACGATAGAATAGGTGCGATTATCTCCATTTTTTCCTTTCTCACAGGATGAATAAAAGAAATATATCTGGCGTGAAGGCATATTCCTGCATCAGGATTAGATCTACTGGCGCCATATTTTAGATCTCCTTTTATGGTACAACCTATATTTGCCAGTTGACATCTAATTTGATGATGCCTTCCTGTGAGCAACTGAACCTCTATAAGGCAGTATTTTTGGCCTTCGCCGATGACTTTGTATTTTAAACGGGCCAATTTGGCTCCAACTCTCTCATTTTCTTTGCAGATATAACTTTTATTCTGCTTTTCGTTTTTCCATATATAGTTATCGAGTTCACCTTCATCTTTAGGTGGATGACTTTCGCATAGAGCCCAGTAGGTTTTATGTATCTGCGATGTCCGGAACATCTCATTAAGCCGTTCAAGGGCTTTAGATGTTTTTGCAAATATGCATACTCCACTTACTGGCCTATCTAGACGATGAGCCACGCCCATAAAGACTTTTCCTGCTTTGTTATCTCTGTAAGCTATATAGGCTTTAAGCTTTTCACTGAGGCATTCATCACCGGTTTTATCCCCCTGGGTTATCTCACCTACGCGTTTGTTTAGGATAAGCAGGTGGTTATCCTCAAAAAGAATCCGGGACTCAAGGTCCCGGATTTCATTGTCTGATAGTAGTCTATATTCCACTATGTTTAGTGATTACTCAGCGATAGATACATTCACTCTGCGCTTGCTTGAGTCTATCTTTTTAGCCTTGCAAGGGCATACGACCTTCACCTTCTTAGCTGGAACCTGGTAAGCATAAAGCCAATTGCGAACTAGGTTAGCTCTTTCAATTGCTATAGCTTTGTTGTAAGCCTTGTCTTTAGTGTCGTTAGCGTATGGCTCGATAAGGATCACAGCTGTCTTGTCTGTAGAATTATAAACATCTAGGAATTCTTGAAGAAGTGCCTTGGTCTCAGGGTTGAGATCGCATCTTTCCTTGTTGTAGGTAATTCCTGCGACAGGCATAGCAAATGTGGTTGAGCCATAAGGAGTTTGAGCGATAGCATCTTTTACAGCCTGCTTGTAATCCTCTGCCGTGTCTGCTACCAATTCGCCGGCTACAGCCTTTACACCGTCTGAAAGTTCAAAAACCGGAGCAGGCTTGGCTGCCGCCGCTGCTGCTTCTGCTGCTGCCTTTGCCGCTGCTGCTTCTGCTGCTGCTTTTTCTGCTGCTTCTTTAGCTTTTTTAGACTGACATGAAGTCCCGAGTGAAACCAGAACTATGAGTCCTGCAACTGTGATGAGTTTGTTAAGTTTCATAATTGATATGTGTTTAATTTTATTGCCTTTTATCGCTGCGAATATAGGAAAAAACTTTCAGTATATCAAATTTAATGACGTTTTGGATGTGGAAAAGGGTATAAAAACGAAATGAGTTGTGACCATCACGGCGACAACTCATACTAACCACATAATTAATAACACTAAAACTAATAACCAATAGGTTGACGGATAAGAACTATCACTTGCTCAACCCGAATACAAAGGTATAACAAAATTTTTAATTTGCAAAATTTTTTAAGAAATTTTTGAAAAAATTTATTTGTTTACCTTAAGATCGAAATCGCCATTCTCTGTATCTACTTCTATCTCTGTACGGTTGAATACATTGTTACCATAGAAATAGTGGTCTTCATTGGCATTGTATATTAAATCAAACTCTGAATACAAATGTCCAAAAGAAGTATCGAAGTCTAGGGTGAAACTTGCATCTACAGGGAGATATAATGTTACGTTGCCATTATCGGTGTCTAGACTTATCTCGTCCATATTTCTTTCTATCGTGCTATATATGACATTACCATTATTGGTGTCTATGTCAATCTGCCTACAATCTGCATCCACATCTATGTCCGCGTTAACGGCTTCTATGTCTATGGTGCGATAGGTTGTGCCTTGTGGAAGGTTGACAATAAGGGTTTTGGCTTGGTCATAATGATAGGTGTTGTTCCTGGTATAGGCTAGGTAAAGGGTATTTTTACGCAGAAAATAACACATAGAATGCTCTATTTCGCGACCATAAGCATCTTCTTCATAGAAACTGATGTAGTCTTTATCCCAATAGTTAATCTTGACCTTACCATAATTCCAATCTATTTCCAGATTTTTGACGTTATCGTAAATGTCTGCATAGCCTTCGATATAAAGGTCTTTATCTAAATGTAAGACACATGAACTTGCGATGAAAGCACTAACAAAAAAGATAAGTATCTTCTTCATAATAATGGAGTTAAATGTTGCATATTATAATTCTCTCAAAAAGTATAAGCATTAAAATGCTTGCATATACTTTGAAAAACAGCGCGTAAAGATATATAAAAATAAGTTAATCTTCAAAGCCGAATTCATCTTCGTGCTCTGTAGTCGTTCTTTCGATGGCTTCCTCATGGCCGGAGAGGGCGGCAAATGAGCCAAATTGACCAGCCCGTGCTTCCATGGTCATCTTGGGATGTTTGCTCATCGGGCGTTTAAGGTGCAGTATTTCTTCGTATTTTCTTTTCACGCTTTATGTCCTCCTATTTGTTTGTTTCTTTCTCTGGCTGTGGCTCCATCTTCGAAACTATAGGCCTTAAGTATGGAGTTGCTCCCGAATTTTTTCTTTATGTTGATAAGTGTTTCCTGAAGTTCTTTTTCTTTAGTTAGAGTTCTTTCTTGCTCGGCCGAATCGAATAATTCCAATTGGACGGCAGTTTCATTTTCGGCTCTGGAAACATCGTTTATGGATATATATATTTTGCGAATTAGGAGGTTCTTGGAAGCGGTTTTGTCAAACAAATTCTTGATTCCATCGCAAAGTATCTTGCTGGATGAGGTCTTTCCTCTAAAATTATAAGTACCTTGAGTGTGTTTGGGCACTTTTCTGCCGTAGTGGTCTAGTGAAACAGCCCCGGAGTAGCTTTTTGATATGACCGGGTCGCTTAGGCACGAGGTGTCATAGCAGATGGTTAGGGTTATTTGGTTTGTAATAAGGGATTTGCTCACCATTTCAAGGGCAAGTGCGTCCATCATTTCTAAAGTCACTATTCTGGCCTGCTCGAAGCTGTATGGTTTTGAAAGCACTTGCCCTCGGCTCAGCGAATTGCTATGTGGCTTGTATTCTTTTATGGCCTTCATGGTGCAGGGCTCGTATCCCCATGCGTGATCTATTAGTAGTTCGGCCATTACACCGAATTGTTTGAATAGAAAATCTTCGTTATGTATAGAACATAATGCTACATCGCCCATGGTCATTAGTCCAAAACGCTCTAGGTGCGCTGCTGTGCCTTTCCCTACGCGCCAGAAGTCGGTAAGTGGTCTATGTTCCCATAATTTTTCACGATATGCCAATTCGTCTAGTTCCGCTATTCTAACTCCATCTTTATCTGCAGGTATGTGCTTGGCTACTATATCCATAGCCACTTTGCAAAGGTAAAGATTGGTTCCTATCCCAGCGGTGGCTGTGATGCCGGTTTCACTTAGAACTTCCCTTATTATCTTAATGGTAAGGTCGTGAGCGTTCATTTTATATATGGATAAGTACTGCGTGGCATCTATAAAAACTTCATCGATAGAATAGACATGTATGTCCTCAGCTGCAAAGTATTTAAGATAAATTTTGTATATGCGAGTACTATATTTAATATAGTATGACATCCTCGGAGGTGCCACTATATAAGTGATTTTTTCTCGTCGACTTCGGTTTAAATCCCTGACTTTTTGTTCTACTTCGAATAAGCGCGCCCGTCCCCCTATTCCATAGGCTTTTAAGGAAGGGGATACCGCCAGACAGATGGTTTTGTTAGTCCGGCTTTCATCCGCTACCACCAGATTGGTAGTTAACGGATCCAATCCCCTTTCTACGCATTCTACTGAGGCGAAGTAGGACTTTAAGTCGATGGCTATGAATGTGTTCACTGTCTCTCTCCGAAAATAGCGGTGCCTATCCTCACCATAGTGGCACCATGCTTGATGGCTATCGGCCAATCCTCAGACATACCTATTGAAAGTTGGTCGAAATCAGCCAACTCCTCAAACAGTTCCTTTAGAAAGGCCATAAAAGTATCAATTCTTTGAAAATCGGCATCAATTATATCCTCGTCTGTAGTGTGTGTAGCCATGCCCATAAGTCCGCGGAATCGGATATGTGTATATTTGGCCGCATCGAATAGTATGGAGGTGATTTCTTCTTCGTGAAAACCTTGTTTACTCTCTTCTGCCGCTATGTGAACTTCCAAAAGCACATCTATGGTTCTAGAGTGCTCTTCGCCCCATTTTTGGATTTCGTTTAGAAGATTAACGCTGTCTACAGATTCTACAAGACTTACGTATGGCAGTACCATCTTCAATTTGTTGGTTTGAAGATGCCCTATGAAGTGCCATCGTATATCTGGATATTTATTCGTATCCAACGCTTTTATTTTTTCGGCCAATTCTTGGGGCCTGCTTTCTGCAAATATACGCTGCCCTGCATCGTAGGCCTCTTCAATGGCACTGAGAGGGTGAAATTTACTGACAGCGACCAATTCTACATTTTTCGGTAGATGTGTTTTTATGTTTTGTATATTTTCTGCTATGGTCATAATGCAAAAATAAGAATCTGTTTTGATATTTCTAACACTTTTTCCCTAAGGAAAAAATGATTAATTTTGCCAGTTCCCAATAGTGGTTATAGTGTAAATAAAATAGATATGGTTAAAATTAATCTTGGAGGGTGCGATTCCTTTGTCAATAAATCGCAGTATAAAGAGTATGTGCGTAAGGCATTAGATGCATACGACACTTTAGTTGCCGGTAATGGTGCTGGTAACGATTTTTTAGGATGGAAGACTTTACCTGAAGATGTGGACGAAGCTCTCATTCGCTCTTGCGAGAGTGTAAGGGATGACTGGAAGTCAAAAGGTGTTGATTTGGTTATAGTTATAGGTATAGGTGGATCTTATTTAGGTGCAAGATGTGCCATAGAAGCCTTGAGCCATTCGTTTTTGCGTCCTAATGGAGCTCCGCAAGTGGTTTTCGCAGGGAACAATTTAAGTGAAGATTATTTGGCTGAGTTAATGGATCTAGCTGCTTTGAAAAACACTGCCTGTGTAGTTATTTCCAAGTCAGGAACTACCACAGAACCGGCTGTAGCCTTTAGAATTGTACGAGAATATATTGAGAAAACCTATGGTAAGGAGGAAGCATCTCAAAGAATCGTTGCTGTAACCGATGCACATAAAGGTGCACTTAAGACTCTGTCAAGTCAGGAAGGATACAGAACATTTGTAGTTCCTGATAATGTGGGGGGCCGTTTCAGTGTGCTTACCCCAGTAGGTTTGCTTCCTATCGTGCTTGCAGGATTCGATGTGCGTGCTATGCTTAAAGGTGCTGCTGATCAAAGAAAAGCACTGCTCAATAGGGGCGAGGATAATGTGGCTGTAGAGTATGCGGCTATGCGCAATCTGCTTCATAGCGAAAACAAAAAGGCAGTAGAAATAATGGTTACATATTCGCCCAAGTTAGTTTATCTGGCAGAATGGTGGAAACAACTTTACGGCGAGAGCGAGGGGAAAGATGGAAAGGGCATTTTCCCTGCAAGTGTGACAAATACTGCGGATCTGCATTCTATGGGGCAGTTTATCCAGGAAGGTAGTCGTGTAATGTTTGAAACGGTAATTAAGGTAGAGAAGGCGAGCAGAAGTGTAGTCGTTGAAAGCGATGAACAGAATCTTGATTGCCTTAATTATCTTGCAGGACAACATGTAGAGCATTGTAATGCTATGGCACAGCTCGGTGTAAGGGTGGCACATATCGATGGTGGTGTGCCTCAGTTGGAAGTAAGCGTGGAGAAGATAGATGAATATAACCTTGGTGCCATTTTCTATTTCTTTGAATTCGCTTGTGGAGTATCTGCTTATTTGTTAGGTGTTAATCCGTTTAATCAGCCTGGTGTGGAAGCATATAAGAAAAATATGTTTGCGCTTTTACGTAAACCGGGTTATGAAGCTCAGACAGAGGAAATTCTAAAACGTATATAAGCGATGACTGCACTGATAGTAATAGCGGTCATCTTGGGTGTAGTCGGGGTCTTGGGCAGTATCCTTCCCGGTCTTGCCGGTCCTCCTATAGGGTGGATAGGCTTGTTGCTGATGTACTTCGCTCGTACCCCGGATCCTGTCAGTTTGACGGCACTTTTGGTTTGGCTTGCAGTGGTTGTAGTGGTGACTATAGTAGATTACGCGATTCCTCCTGCACTTACAAGGAGTTTCGGAGGGCATAAGGCCGCCTCTATCGGAGCGACTATTGGCCTTTTTGCCGGAATGTTCTTTACTCCTATTGGAATGGTCGGAGGAAGTTTGCTGGGAGCTTTCTTGGCCGAACTTTTAGTGGAGGATAGGGGAGTTTGGGCCTCATTCAAGGCTGCTATGGGAGCTTTCTTGGGCTTTATCTTGACGACGGGCTTGAATTTGATTCTTAGCGGTGTGCTACTTTGGTGCATAATAGACGCTATTAAGTAATGCCAGCAGATTCTGATATACTATCAGCTTATAGTGCTTATCTTAAAGTGGAAAGAGGGCTTTCACTCAACACGGTGAAAGCCTATTCCGCTGATATGGAGTGCTTCCATGATTATATTAAGGGGCGTAGTCTATCTTTTAAAGATGTGACATCGTCCGAGATAATGGATTATATAATAGGTGTGTCAGATTACCTGTCGAAACGTTCACAGGCTAGGCTTCTTAGTTCGCTTAATTCTTTCTTTTCCTATATGGTAAGTGAAGGGGAGCGAAAAGATAATCCCGCTAGTGCACTTGATGCGCCTAAGTTAGGGCGGTACCTTCCCGTTGTGCTTTCTGTTGAGGAGGTAAGATCTATCTTGGATGCTGCACAAAGTCCTAGGGATAGGGCTGTGTTGGAGATGCTCTATGGGTGTGGTCTTCGAGTAAGTGAACTTTGCTCTGTGAAAATATCTGACTTGTACTTGGATGAAATGTTTGTAAAGGTTTCTGGTAAAGGGGGAAAACAACGCCTTGTACCTATGGCTCCATCCATAGTGCAGGCCATTAATGGCTACTTGTCAGTGAGGCCACCTAGCAATTCGTCCTGCGAGGATGTGCTTTTCCTAAATCGATTCGGGTCTTCGATAAGCCGTGTTTCTATATTTAAAATGGTGAAAAACACTGCTTTAATTGCAGGTGTGGAAAAGGACCTCTCTCCCCATACTTTTCGTCATTCTTTCGCAACACACTTGATAGAAAACGGTGCCGATTTAAGAGTAGTGCAAGAAATGCTGGGGCACGAGAGCATACTTACTACTGAGATTTACACTCATATAGATAGTGCCACTTGGCAAAGGGAAGTCAGGCAGGCTATTTCGAATGTTCTAAAGCGATAGCCTCGTTATAGCACTCTCTACAAAGTGGTTCGTAAATGTCCTTTTCTCCGAGAACGACCAGATTTTCATTGCGAGACAGACGGTGGGAGTGATTGGCCAGATTTCCACATTTTACACATATTGCGTGGACTTTCTGCACGTCTTCTGCGATAGCCATAAGAGACGGCATAGGCCCGAATGGCTTGCCTAGGAAGTCTGTATCAAGGCCTGCGACAATGACACGAAGTCCGCGATTGGCCAATTTCTGGCATACATCTATTATTTCATCATCGAAAAATTGAGCTTCATCTATCCCTACGACCTGTGTGTCGGATGGCAGATCAAGTATGTAATGCGCAGCTGTAACAGGGGTGGATTTGATGCTATGCAGATCGTGAGAAACTACCTCAACATCTGAATAGCGGACATCTATGCTAGGTTTGAAAATGGCTATTTTCTGATTTGCGAATTGAGCCCTTTTAAGACGGCGAATCAGTTCCTCGGTCTTTCCGGAGAACATGGAGCCACATATTACTTCAATGCAGCCTGATTTTTTGTGATTTTCTGAAAACATTTATGTAGATTTGCGTTATGAAACATTCGAAATGGCGCTTCGATAGTCTTTTCGTTAAAGCCTTTTTCCAATAGGAAATATGCTCGAAATGAATTAGGGTAGTGCACTTTTCATGTTTCTATTGTTAGGTAATCGCGATCCAGTTTAACTTTCATCACGCTTACTAAATGCAAAGGTAAAAAACTTCATCGTAAGATTTGAGATCGGAAGGCTGATTTTATCCACAATTTATGAAGAAAGGCTTGCTTTACATAGTGCCCACACCAGTGGGAAATCTTTCTGATATGACATTTAGGGCCGTAGAAGTCTTGAAATCAGCCGATTTGATATTGGCAGAAGATACTAGGACAAGTTCGGTTTTGCTACAGCATTATGGAATAGAGGGGAAGTTGCTTTCGCATCATAAATACAATGAGCATCAAAGCGTGGAGCGGATTAAGGACTATATACTTTCGCAGGGTCTAACAGTAGCGCTTATAAGTGATGCTGGAACACCGGGAATATCAGATCCTGGTTTTTTGCTCGTAAGGGAATGCGTATCACAAGGAATTGAAGTGCAGACGCTTCCTGGTCCTACGGCGTGTATTCCGGCACTGGTGTCGTCGGGTTTGCCCTGTGATAGATTTTTTTTTGAGGGCTTTTTACCTCAAAAAAAAGGACGATCTAGTCGACTTATCGAACTTAAGGATGAGAAGCGGACTATGGTTTTTTACGAATCTCCTTACCGCTTATTGAAAACATTGGAACAATTTGTAGAAGTGTTCGGAGGAGATAGACTATGCTGTGTATCCCGCGAGATATCGAAATTACATGAAACCCATCATAGGGGAACTTTAACTGAACTATTGAATTACTTTAATGAAAACACTGCAAAAGGGGAAATCGTCATCGTCCTCGCCGGAGCCCCGGACGAAAAAAGAGGAGTCCACACGAACAAGTACAAAGACGATTAAATTCGGGGTTATCTGTTTTACTTTTATGATATTAGGTTATCAAACGTGCTTGTTTGTACAGCACGCTTCGGTGCTTCGTATAGAGTCGATAAGGGACCATCCGGACACAGTATACATCGTCGAAGAACACATAACTAATAGCGCGGTTCTAAAGAAGGAGAAATCAGAAGTGGTAGTTAAATCCGATACGATAAGGCGCAATGCCTCTCATAGTCCAATAGTAGAATCGGTCCGTCGTGAGCGCCGAAAAGTGGAGAGTTTTGAATTTAACCCCAATACTATAAGTCATGACGGCCTTGTTCGTCTTGGGTTTAGCGAAAAGCAGGCTCGAAGTATTATAAATTATCGGGAAAAGGGCGGGGTATTTAGCCGAGCAGAGGACTTTGGAAAATCCTATGTGGTTTCAGATAGTGTATTCCGAAGGCTTGAGCCTTTTATCCGCATCCCGAAGGTGGATATAAATCTTGCTGATTCTGCAGCATTTGATGCTCTTCCAGGTATTGGCCCGTATTATGCCGCCCAAATGGTTAAGTATCGAACGCAGCTAGGAGGGTATGCCAGAGTAGAACAACTGATGGATCTTTACAAGTTCGATGATATGAAGTTATCATCGATCTGCGATCTTATAGAATGTAATAATCCACATTATCTGGATTTATGGAATGCCAGTGAGGATTCCCTAGCCTTGCATCCTGCTATAAGGCGACGCTCCACGGCTCGTTCTATCATATTATATAAAAAGAACTCAGCTCCCGAAGACCTTACTATAGAGGCTCTTTCGAAAGCTGGTGTAATTGATTCTGTGCAGCGTGTTCGACTTATTCGCTGTACTTTGCCTGTTGACCCTTTATAAGTTCTTCAAGTACTCCTGGGTCGAAATAATTGATGCGCATCGCTGCCTTTACTTCCTTAAGGGTGCGAGCAGCCTCTTCTTGGGCCAATTTTGACCCTTCCTTTAGGATCTCGTAGACAGCAGGTATGTTCTGTTCCAATGCTTTACGTCGCTCTCTGATGGGCTCCAGCGTGTCATTGAGCACAGCGGCAAGGAAGTTTTTTACCATCATATCCCCTAGTCCTCCGGCGCGGTATTGAGCCTTAACATCGTCAAGGGTGTGAAAATCGAAACTTGCTTTTTTTCCTATAAAGCAAGACCCGAATTTCTCAAAATGTTCATCACGGCAGAAAGCGTCCAAATAGGTGAATACCGTATTGCGTTCAACATTACCAGGGTCACTGACTTGAAGGTGATTAGGGTCAGTGAACATACCCTTCACTTTACGATTTACTTCTTGTTCGCTATCTGATAGGTAAATGCAGTTACCTAACGATTTGCTCATTTTAGCTTTTCCATCAGTTCCCGGCAGTCTAAGGCAGGCGTGTTGCTGAGGAAGCAGTATTTCCGGCTCGACTAAGACGGGAGCGTAGGTGGAGTTGAACTTTCTTACGATTTCGCGAGTTTGCTCTATCATAGGTTTTTGATCTTCCCCGGCAGGGACTACATTGGCCTTGAAAGCAGTAATGTCGGCTGCTTGACTGATAGGGTAGCAGAAAAAACCCACTGGTGTTCCGGCCTTGTTTTCTGCGTCGTCCTCTTCATTGAAACCACGCATCTGAATTTCAGCTTTAACTGTAGGATTGCGTTGAAGTCGCTGAATGGTAACAAGATTATTATAGAAGAAAGTTAGTTCTGTCAACTCATTCACCATACTCTGGATGAAAATGGTGCTTTTTTGAGGATCTATGCCGGCGGATAGGTAGTCAAGCGCGACTTCCAAGATGTTCTCCCTAATCTTTTCGGGATTATCTGCATTATCTGTAAGTGCCTGGGCATCAGCTATCATTATGAAAATCTTGTCGAACTTACCGCTGTTTTGAAGCTCAACTCTTCTCCGAAGAGAACCGACATAATGTCCTATATGCAGCCTTCCTGTAGGTCTATCTCCTGTGAGAATTATGTTTTTTGCCATTAGTCCTTTATTTGTTTAAGAGCCTCTCTAACTTGAGCCTCGATCTCTTCGCAGAGCTCTACATTATCTTTAAGTACCTGTTTTACAGCGGCTGCTCCCTGGGCCAATTTTTCACCATTATAACTGAACCATGAACCACTTTTATGGATAATGTCATATTCGACGGCCAAATCCACTATTTCCCCTATGTGTGATATACCCTCGCCATAGACTATATCGAATTCGGCCTTCTTGAAAGGTGGTGCCATCTTGTTCTTGACGACTTTTACCCTTGTTCTATTGCCTGTGGCCTCGTCTCCATCTTTTAATTGAGTGGTTCTTCTTACATCCAGACGCACTGAAGCATAGAATTTCAGTGCATTTCCTCCTGTGGTGGTTTCTGGATTTCCGAACATTACGCCTATTTTTTCGCGAAGCTGGTTTATGAATATGCAGCAGGTGTTGGTCTTAGAAATGTTGGCTGTGAGCTTGCGCAGTGCCTGGCTCATAAGACGAGCCTGAAGACCGACTTTATTATCTCCCATTTCACCCTCTATTTCGGCTTTAGGTGTAAGTGCGGCTACGGAGTCTATCACTACAATGTCGATAGCCCCACTTCTTATCAGATTGTCGGCTATCTCTAATGCTTGTTCCCCGTTATCTGGCTGAGATATAAGAAGATTTTCCAAATCAACTCCTAGTGCCTTAGCATAGGTGCGGTCAAACGCGTGTTCGGCATCTATCATAGCAGCAATTCCGCCTGCCTTTTGAGCCTGTGCGATAGCATGTATGGCCAATGTAGTCTTACCGCTGGATTCCGGGCCATAAATTTCAATGATTCTGCCTCGAGGATAGCCACCCACTCCCAATGCGTGGTCAAGGGCAATGCTTCCACTCGGAATGACTTGGACATCCCAGTCCATTTGTTCTCCTAGGGTCATTATGGTTCCCTTTCCGAAATCTTTTTCTATTTTGTCAATCGTGGCTTGTAGCGCTTTTAGTTTAGCAGCGTTTACTTGTTCGCCTTGTTTATTTTCAATTTCTTTTCCCATAAATTTGATTTTTAAAAAGTTATAACATAGTTAAGTAATATTTCCATCGTGCTGTCCTTCCTACAACAAAGAAGATTTACATACACACAAACTTACATAAAAATGATTATTTTTGCAAACTATGTCGAGGGAAAAATTAATAGGGAAAAATCTGGAAGAACTTAAAGATGTGGCTCTATCGCTAGGTCTTCCTTCATATACAGCAAGGCAACTTGCCGAATGGATGTATGTAAGGAAGGTAAAAAGGCTCGTGGATATGACGAACATTTCTAAGGCTGGCCGAGAAAAGTTGTTGCAGAATTATGATCTAGGATTGGTGGAGCCGGCGGAAGTGATAGAGTCCTCAGATGGGACAAAGAAATATATTTTCGATATGAACGGCGGTGCCGTAGAGGCTGTCATGATACCGGAGGATGCTCGTAAAACACTGTGTATAAGTTCTCAAGTGGGGTGTAAAATGGGGTGTAAGTTCTGCATGACCGGTCGTGGTGGATTTCACGGACAACTGGATGTGTCCCAGATACTTAGCCAGTTTTTGGGAATTCCCGAATCGCACGAGCTTACAAACGTAGTCTTTATGGGTATGGGAGAGCCCTTGGATAATTATCATACTGTTAGAAAGTCCATAGAAATAATGACATCACAGTGGGGCTTTGCTTGGAGTCCTAAGAGGATAACACTTAGTACGATAGGTATAATTCCATCGTTAAAGAATTATTTGGACGAATGTAAGTCCCATCTAGCCGTGAGTTTGCATAATCCTTTCCCCGAAGAGCGCTATCAGATGATGCCCATTCAAAAGGTATATGATATAAGAGATGTGGTTAATCTTGTTAGACAATACGATTTTTCAGGCCAGCGCAGGGTTAGTTTCGAGTATACTATGTTCGATGGATGGAATGACGATCAGCGACACGCTGCCGCCTTGGCAAGGCTATTAAAGGGAATAGAGTGCAGAGTCAATCTTATTCGCTTTCACAAAATACCGGATTTTCCGTATGTATGCAGTTCTTCCGCCAGGATGGAAGCATTTAGAGAGTATATGGAAAGGCAGGGAATCACGTGCACTATTAGGGCCTCGCGGGGGGAGGATATTCTAGCGGCATGTGGTATGCTTGCAGGTAAAAAGAATCAGGTATGACAAGGGAAGAGGAGATATTGGCAAAGTTACAAGCCTTATGTGTGAAGCGGGAATACTGCACCTGTGATATAATGCGAAAGGCGAAGGCTTTGTTAAAAGAAGATGCGGATGCGGATGCGCGAGCTAACTTGTTGGTAAATAGCTTGGTGGCGGATGGATTTGTGGACGATATGCGGTATTGCAGTGCCTATGCCCGTGAAAAGTCTGCTTTTGATGGATGGGGCCCACTTAAAATTAAATCGGCTTTGCTGCTTAAAAGAATTGATAGGGAATTGATATGTAAGGCATTAACAGAGGTGGATGAAGAAAGAGGAAAAGAAAAGTTAGAAAGGGTGTTGGCCTGTAAATGGAAAAGTCTTTCTGGTGACCCTAACGGGAAATTTAAGTTAATTCGTTTTGCTCTTTCTCGTGGTTATGAATATGAAACGATTCGCCCTATCGTGGAAAATATAGTTTCAGTTTCAGATTAATAAATCCGTTTTTTTCAACCTTACACTCCTGTGTAAACCCCAGCTGTTTATAAGCGTTGCCATCGGAGCGAGAAGTGTCCACATAGGTCATAACATCATCTGGATGCTGGTCTTCCGCGAATTGCTTTAGAATTTTACTCATTCCACCTATAACGCGGAGCGATTTCAGTGAGGCGTAGCGTATCCATTCATAACTTAGATGACCATCCTTAAAACGGCGTGCATTCGAAAAACTGCCGACGGCCACGAGGGCATCTTCAGGAAGATGAGACTCTGAAACCCCTGTAGTCCTTTTTACAAATAGTCCATAATGAAAGCGCGCGGAGCAAGAGGCTAAATAATGATTTTCATTTAAAAAGTCGGCAGCTCGTTTTTTATCAAGCCGCCGTACATAGCAATTCCTCGCAAATATGCACTCCGCAGGTGCATTCATACTATTTGCGGTTTTCCATTATAGGGCTTGTCTTCTTCAATCGGGCTAAGGTCTACCATCTTATTTTCTTGCAGAATTAAATACTCTTCCCTGCGTTTGTAGATGTCTATGGCCTCGAATATTGCTGAACGCATAGAGGAAGCATCGGCAAGATCCCTTCCGGCCAATTCGAATGCCGTGCCATGATCTGGCGAAGTGCGCACTATCGGAAGTCCGGCTGTGTAGTTTACGCCATCGCTGAATGCAATGGTCTTAAATGCTGGAAGTCCTTGGTCGTGATACATAGCCAGTGTCGCGTCGAATTTTTGATAAGTTCCTAGCCCGAAATAGCCATCAGGGGAGAAAGGTCCGAATACTCTTATTCCTTCTTCATTGGCCTTTTTAAGGGCAGGTATGATAATTTCCTGCTCCTCGGTTCCTAAAAGTCCGCCGTCTCCGCTATGTGGATTCAGGCTCAAAACTCCGATAATAGGGTCTTGAAGAGAGAAATCCATTATCAACGACTGCTTCATTAAACGTAACTTACTAAGTATGTGCTCTTCTGTAATCTGGGCAGGTACATCTTTCAGTGGAATATGACCTGTCACTACGCCTAACTTTATGCGATTACTTACCATAAGCATAGTCACATCTTTGACATTAAAAGCGTTTTGAAGAAATTCGGTGTGCCCGGGGAATTTAAATCCTTGACCTGACATAGATTTCTTATTTATAGGACCTGTGACAAGGACATCTATTTGTCCTTCTTTTATGTCTTCTACTGCTCTTTCAAGGCAGGTTATGGCATTCTGGGCCGCGATAGGTGTAGCTGTTCCAGGCTCTGCGAAAACGCTCTCGGATAGACAATCCAGAATGTTTATCCTTTTGCTTTGTGCTTCGCTGGCCTGCGTGATTATCTTAGTGTTGAGGTGCTCTATTTCTGGAATAGTCTTGCAGTAGAACCCGAAGAGTTTAGGTGAGCCATAGACGACTGGAGTAAACTGGTCCAATATACGCTCGTCGCTAAGGGCTTTTATTATAACCTCATATCCTATACCATTAGAATCTCCCTGAGTAATTCCTACTACTATTTTATTATCTTTTGACATATTTTATATTAGTGTTGGTTCTTGATTAACATAGCCTTCATCTGGCGGAAGGCTGTTTTGTTTATATGCCTGAACGGCCAATGCGTCACATCTTTCGTTCTCCGGGTGTCCATTATGACCTTTTATCCAGTGAAAACTTACTCTATGCGATCTGTATAAGGGAAGAAACCTTTGCCAAAGGTCCGGATTTTTGACTTTATGCCAATTCTTTTGAACCCAGTTCTCTAGCCAGCCTTTATTGATGGCATTGATTACGTATGCAGAATCGGAATATACTTCTATTAGAGCGTTTTGCCATTTAATGGCTTCCAGTCCCTTAATCACGGCCGTCAGTTCCATTCTATTGTTCGTAGTGCGCTCGAAGCCTCCACTAATCTCTTTCTTCCTACCATTACATTTTAGCACTACCCCATAACCGCCTGGCCCTGGGTTTCCACTTGCCGCGCCATCGGTGTATAAGTATATGACAGGTTTTTCTTCCACAATTCTTGCAAATATAGCAAATTTGCATCATATCTATGGAAAATGAGTGCTATAAAAATTTAGAACAAGAAAAACTATGAAGAAAAATAAAATGCAGGGTATTTTGGGGGATGGTTTCAAAATAAGTTTGCTAACTTTGTTGAAGTTTATATGTAGATTATGAATATTTTAGTCATAGGAGCTAACGGACAGTTAGGAAGAGAAATACGACGTCTTAGTCTTTTTAGTGGGGATAACTTTATTTTTACCGATATAACGACTGTTAAAGATGAGGAAACCATATATTTGGATTCTTCGGATAAGGATGCCGTAAAGGTGATGTCCGATAGCGAGGGTGTGGACTTGATAATTAATTGTGCAGCATATACTAATGTAGAAAAGGCGGAAGATGATATGTATATGGCCGACTTGCTGAATCACAGGGTTCCTGAAATCTTGGCGGAAGTCTCCCTTGCGAGAAATGCCACCTTAATACATATTTCTACAGATTATGTTTTTGATGGTGTCGGAAGGTCTCTGCCTTACAGGGAAGTGGATACCCCTCAGCCTTGTAATGTGTATGGAGCTACGAAACTTGCCGGGGAAGATGCTGTCATCCGTTCAGGGTGTAAATATATTATAATCCGAACATCATGGCTTTATTCTCCTTATGGAAAAAATTTTGTGAGTACGATATTGCAGCGGCTTAGATCTGGGAAAGACTTAATGGTCGTCTACGATTCTGTCGGGACGCCAACTTTTGCTGCTGATCTCGCTGGAGCCATTATGGAGATAATTCGGAGCGCTCAGTTAGATAAATGTGGTTTATATAATTACAGTAACGAGGGTGTGGCCAGTTGGTACGATTTTGCACAGGCGGTACGCGAAATCTCCGGATCGAGTGTACGAATATGGCCTGTTTTAAGCGATGAATACCCTACTAAGGCCCATCGACCAGCTTATTCGGTACTTGACAAGTCCTTGTTTAAGAAGACATTTGGAATAGAAATTCCATATTGGATAGATTCTTTACGAAAATGTATGAGTGAACTTTAAGGAATATGAAGATAACACAGACGGATATAAATGGAGTGATGGTAATCGAGCCTGAGGTATTTGGCGATGAAAGGGGATACTTCTTCGAGGCCTTTAATGCGCGCATCTTCAGGCGTGAGGTCGCAGATGTAACATTTGTTCAAGATAATGAAAGTTTATCTTGTATGGGGACTTTGCGTGGATTACACTTTCAGAAGCGAGTCGCGGCGCAGGCTAAACTGGTCCGTGTAATCGAAGGAAAAGTTTTAGATGTGTGTGTGGATTTACGTCGAAGCAGTCCTACTTTCGGAAAGTGGATTTCCGTGGAGTTGTCTAGCGAAAATCATCGTCAATTATTTATTCCGCGTGGCTTGGCTCACGGGTTTAGTGTCTTATCGGGAAAGGCGATATTCGCCTATAAATGTGATAATTATTATCTTCCTAAAGAGGAAGGTCACTTAAACGCTTTGGACCCGGATTTGGGAATAGATTGGAGAATTTCGCAAGGTGAAATGTTAAGGTCGGCTAAAGATTTGTCGGCACCCGGATTTTTTGAACTTAAGGAAGACTGCTTTTATGATTAGACGATTGTTAGTTATAGCCGCAATTTTGTTAGTGTGCCTTAGGGTTCATGCTCGGGTTAATGAATATCAGCATTTTGAGACTTATTGCCAATTCGCCCCTGCTATTTTTACACTCGGAGCCAGCCTTGTGGGAATAAAAAGTGAAAATGATTTTACCTATCACCTTATAAATGTGGGAACTACATATTTGTATCAGACGGCTTTAACCTATCCGTATAAATGGGCGATAAAAGAGAAAAGACCAGACGGAACAGCCTATAATTCATTTCCTTCCGGTCATACTGCGGCCACCTTTGCAGGTGCCGAGATGGTGCGTTTGGAATATGGATGGGGATGGGGAGCAGTTTTTTATGCCAATGCCGTATTGGTCGGAACTATGAGAGTGGTTCACAAGCGACATTGGTGGTGGGATGTAGCAAGTGGTGCTGCGATAGGTGTGATTAGTGCACATTTAGGACGAATTACTTCTGATAAACTGCATATTATGATTCTGCCCGATAGAGTTTCACTTACATATTCTTTTTAACGAGAACTGTTAAGTGGTTTGAGAAAAATAATTTGAGTCAGATTAGCATTAGATTTACGAAGATGATGCAGGTTATTTTTTGAAAGTTACTAATAAGGTCGCTTTACTTTAAAATTACTTTATATGAAGTTCAATTCTTTTCTAAATAAGTTATTGAGTGTTTTGATATTGGTTTGCGTATCAAATAATTTTGTAATGGCTGCTCCTGATGCTTCTATGGTTCGTCGTCCCAAGGTTGCACTAGTTTTGTCTGGTGGTGGAGCCAAGGGCATATCACACGTAGGGGTTATCCGTTATTTAAGGGAAATAGGTATTCCTATTGACTATGTAGTAGGAACGAGCATGGGCTCCATAATTGGATGTATGTATTCGTTAGGCTACACGGATGAACAGATGATAGAAATTATATCGAGTTTAGATTGGCCTTATTATATGGGAGACGGGGTGGAGAGAAACGAACTTTCGTATAGGGCCAAGATGGATTATGATCACTATGAAGTGAGCTTGCCATTTGGTACCACTGAGTTCTTTAATGGGGAATTGAATCAGTTAAAAAAAGGAAAGGGACTGGCTAAGGACGTTATCACCAGTATAATTCCAAGTGGTATTATTAGTGGAAACAACATTTTGAATCTGTTTTATAACCTGTGTGTGGGGTATACGGAGCCTATGGATTTTAGCGATTTGCCCGTGCCGTTTGCCTGCGTGTCCACAAATATCATCGATGGGACGGCTGTTGTTCATCGCAGCGGAATTTTACCGCTGGCTATACGCTCAAGTATGGCAATACCAGGCGTTTTCGCTCCAGTGTATAATGACACTCAAGTGCTTATGGATGGCGGAATTAGGGATAATTTTCCTACGGATGTGGCAAGACAAATGGGTGCAGACATAATTATAGGGGTAAATCTTGCTATTGAAAAGGAAAAGGACCCGGAAGAATTGCGCTCTCTTGCAGCTCAATTTAGCCAACTCACGAAAATATTCACCAGTAATAATCTTGAAGAGAATAAATCGCTGTGTGATGTGCTGATTTATCCAAATATGAAAGGTCATAATTCTCTGGATTTTAGTGAGGAAAATATAGAGGAAGTTATGCAAATGGGCTATGCTGAGGCGAAAAAACATGAAAAGGAACTTAGGAGCATACATGATTTTCTTTCGGAGTATGGCAGAACTGAGCAGAGATATCAGGCTCCTCGCGTCAAGCCTTTGATCGGAGAAACATTTCGAGTTACACATATAAGTATGCCGGGAATAAAGGATGGGGATAAGGATTGGCTATTGAAAATAAGTGGGTTGAAACAAGGTGAGTATATGACTTTGAAGACTCTGGACGATGCCACCTCCGTTTTTTATGGTATCAAGGCCTATTCGGTGGTGCTGTATGTTATAGAAAAGGACCCAATGGAAGATGGATATATGGTAGAATTTAGGATGACGCCGGAAAAACCTCATTCTATGGATATGAGCGTGAGACTGGATACCCATGATGCTGTTCAAAGTGTACTTCGACTGGGCTTTAACGAAAGGATACTATATGGATTGCAGGGCGAGTTTACTGCCAAGATGTCCTATAATCCTTCGTTCAATATAACTCTTTCTATGCTTCCTAAAGAACTGCCTCGACTTAGTTTCTCATACGATGTTTCCAAGCGTGAGGCGGATTTGTATACTGATGGCATTCTGACAGACAATGTTAAATATATCGATCAGAAATTTCAGCTATTCGCCTCAGAGTATATGCTTCGAAATTTCCATTTTAAAGTGGGAACGCAATATAAACGTATGAATTTTCTTCGGGCTATGTCTTCTTTGTGGGAGACTTCCATTGATTCCAAGATGCGCCCGATACGCACATTTGGCATAGTGGCAGAAGGTTACTATGATAATCTTGACGATTTTTATTTTGCGGACAAAGGAAGTACGGCATCGCTTCGTATTTACCAGAATTTGTGGCATTTTCGCGAAAAAGGAACGGAGTTGAGGCCTTTCACGTGCGTGAATTTGTCGTATAAACACTTTGTGCCTATTACTGATAGGCTGTCACTTATACCTCAAGTATATACAGCTTTAAATTTTGATAAGCAATGCCATTGGTCCGATGAAAGTTATCCTGCCAATTATGGCGAAGATCTGGCTCTATGTTTTTATCCAGTTTATGCACAAAAACTGGGTGGGGCAGTAGCTGATTATGACTTTTATGGACAAGTCCCATTCGCTGGTATGTATCAAAGTTCTTCTGTGCCGAATGCCTTGGTGGGGCGCTTGGATACCAGGTATTATTTGCTAAATAATCAATATATCACTTTAAAATTAAATTATGCTCGTGTTGCCGATCTCGATTATTTGTTTACCAGTAGTGTTGAAGATGGAAATGGCGGGGTATATCACATAAGTGGACTAGACTATTTGGGTGCAGCCATAGAGTATTCGGTTAACACGAGGTTAGGGCCTCTTAGCATCGAAACGGGATGGAATAATGTGATGGAGCGTCTTGGCGTTTTTATTTCAATAGGTCGATTGTTTTAGTATTTTCTCTTTATAAACAAGATGGCCATAAGCGGAAGTGCAATGATGGACATAGTCGCGCTGATGGGAAGATATATGCCGAAATTGGCATATTTCACTACAAGGTAAGTTATTAGAAGCAGCGAAGTCCCTATGACAGAGGAAATAAGGTAGTGCTTTTTTATATCCGTTTTAGATGAAATGATGCGGCTAAGATTGGGTACACCTAAGGAGATAAAGCCAATTGGCCCGCAGATACTTACGGCGCTGGTTACAAGGCACATAATTGAAAGTAGTTGAAATGCCTTGAATTTTGCGGACAGTTCGGTTTCTTCTTTAAAGTGTGCTGTAAGTTTCGGAGCAGATGTTATTGCGGCCACTAGTCCTATGACGAAAAGGCTTAAAGAGAATATAATGTCAGCTATTGTAACGCCTTCAAGATTGAAATTGGCCGCACCCCAAAGGTAGTACTGCTTTAGTAACTCTCCATTAGGGGCATTTGTTACCACGATGGTACCAAGCGAGCCTATGAAAGTGCCGAAAAGTATACCGAAGGTAATAAGACTTTGTGTGTTGATTTTAAGGGTGACAAAAAAGCAGATTAATGTGCAGATTAATGTGCAGATGAAACTTCCGACAGTGAGTGAGCACCATCCACTCATCGTTGCAGCTGCTGCACCTAGACAAGCAGCACTTCCTAATCCTAGGCTATACACATCTCCAAGTTGATTTCTCCAGAGGTACTGCATCTGTATACCTCCCAGCGGCAGGGCTATCCCGCTGATGATTACATATAACAAACTAAGCATAAGGACGCAAATTTAGTGACTTTCGAGGATTATTCGTATATTCGCAAGATTTATTTAGCATTCTTATGAGAATAAAACTGGTCATACGAATGATAGGGGTGTCCTTATTATTGGAGGCTGCCATGATGTTGGTTTCAGCTGTTGTGGCTGTATATTATGGTAGAGATGAGAGTTTTATTTCGCTCCTGTTCTCAGGAATTATAGTCGGAATATTCGGGGCTTTTCCTCAGATTTTCGTAAGGGATACTTCAAGTGAAAATCATAGAATTACCATAAAAGAAGGCTACTATATAGTGGTGGGTTCGTGGCTATTTGCATGCTTTTTTGGTATTATTCCATATCTTATGTACGGGGGTGAGTTCACTTTCATTAACGCTCTGTTTGAAAGTGTTTCTGGATTTACAACGACAGGAGCGTCCATATTGAATAATGTGGAGGCGCTGCCGGCAGGTTTGCAATTCTGGCGTATGTCTTCGGCATGGATGGGTGGTATAGGTATAGTGGCTTTGTTCTCTCTTGTCCTTCCCAGTGGGAATGGGGCTGTGCTTACTGGTGTGGAAGTGTCTGGAATAGCGCGAGATGATGCTTCGACAAGGGAGAAGTCCTTGGTCAAAATGATGATAACCACCTACTTGTCGCTATCTATCATTATAATGTTTGCTCTCAAAGCAAGTGGTATGAGATGGTTTGATGCGATTACTCACGCTATGGCTACGGTATCAACTTGTGGATTCTCTACTAAAAACGCTAGTGTCGCTGCTTTTAATAGCCCGTTGATAGAGATTGTGTTAGGGTGCTTTATGCTTATTTCAAGTGTAAATTTTTGCCTGGTATATTCTATTTTTACTAAGAGTAAACAGAAGAACGTATTTCAATCAGAAATCTCCAAGTCGTATTTTTGCGTAATAATCGTATGCATTATATGTGTTACTTTGAATTTGTTTTTTTCTAAAACCTACAGCACTATTGGAGAGAGTCTTCGATATGCCTTTTTTCAGGTAATTTCATTTGCGAGTACTTCAGGTTTTGCTACTGCAGATAACAATACTTGGCCGGCTATGAGCGCGGTGGTCTTGATAGCTTGCTCCATAGTGTGTGGTTGCTCGGGTTCCACCTCAGGGGGCTTGAAGTTCGACAGATTACTGGTTTGTTATAAGTCAGTTAAACTAAAGCTTATGTCTTTGGCCAATCCTGCACAAGTCAATGTGGTTAAGGTGGATGGACGCTCTTTAAGTGAGGGTAGGGTGTCCGATACGAAGTCATATATGGCCATCTATTTTTTCCTAATACTTATAGGTGCTCTTATAAATACAGGATTTGGGATGGATTTAGTAAGCGGGTTTACGGCAAGCGTTTCGTGCCTTGGAAATGTAGGCCCTGGCTTTGGAAGTGTGGGAAGTGTATGCAATTATTCTGAACTCCCTGTCATATTGAAGTTCAATGGTGCTTTTTTGATGCTGCTAGGGCGTTTGGAGGTTTTTTCTTTATTTTATGTGCTTGGAATTCACTCAAGAAGATAGTATTTTATGAGTTGGCATAGTATATTAGAGGTATTGGTAGAGTCGTTGGAAGTGTGCATGTTTGTCATGCTCATGATGACTATTATTGAGTTACTTAATCTAGAATCGCATGGAGGTATCTTGCGACGACTTCGAGGGAATCGAATAGGGCAGGTAGGCTTGTGCGCGCTTTTAGGAGTGGTTCCTGGATGTGCCGGTGGCTTTGCCGTTACTTCATTGTATAATCACGGGATTGTGAGTTTCGGGGCTCTTGTTGCTATGATGATAGCCTCATCTGGGGACGAAGCCTTTGTTATGTTGTCAATGTTCCCGCGTACCGCGGTTTTAGTTATGGTCTCGCTGGCTGTACTAGCTTTTTTAGTAGGTTTACTTGTAGATGGGCTAAAGATAAAGGCGCATAAATGTTCGGGCATAGATATATCCCCTGATACGGACGCTGCACATTGTAAGCATCATCGTACTTTCAAGAGTTTTATAACGAACGATCTCTGGCATCATGTAATTTTAAAGCATCTTCCTAGGGTATTCGCGTGGACTTTCGGAGTGTTGCTTTTCATCGCATTTATACAGCAATATGTTGATATCTCTGCTTGGATTAATGATAAAACGCTGCTGATGATAATTTTAGCCGCGCTGATAGGTATTATACCAGAATCTGGTCCGCACCTTATATTCGTTACATTATACGCTCAAGGTGTACTGCCTTTGCCTGTGCTTCTTGCAAGTTGTATATCGCAAGATGGTCATTCAGGTTTAGCGCTTATAGCGGAAAATAAGAGAAGCTTTTTCGTGGCTAAGGCTATCAATGTAGTAGTAGCTATAGGAGTAGGCGTGATAACGATGCTGCTTAAATTATAAAAGGCCGAAGCTTTTTTTGCTTCAGCCTTTTGTACTGGGTAGGAGAATCGAACTCCTATTGCAAGATTGAGAATCTTGAGTACTAACCGTTATACGAACCCAGCATTTCTCGTTTTGGGACTGCAAATATAGAATTATTTTTCGTAGTTACAAAATTTTTCTTTGTAGTATTCCTTTTTTATATTTGTGGCGACGTAATGTATAATGAAACATTGTCGTGAGGCATAGAATTTGACCATTTAGAGGGCGTTAGTATGTGTAATTTATTTAAATTAAAAAATATATGAAAAAAACATTATTGTTAGGCTGCAGTATTTTAGGCGCAGTTCTTTTACTTGCATCTTGTAACAAAGAAGAAGATCAAGGATGGAAGACTATTCCACAAGACGAGGTTTCCATTAAAGATGGTAATGCTCATTTTACCGTTAATGGAGTGGAACAGCCACAGGGTAGTGTTAAAGTGGTGGCCAAGAGTTCTTCGCAGGCTCAGGTGACGCTTTCTGGTATAGTTCCAGGTTATGACGAGGTCATTTTTACTGCTTCATTAAAGAAAGGAGATAACTCTACTTACACATTTTCAGGAGTAAGTCTTTTAACGGGTGGCCCATCTATAGCTATACTCAAGTCGGTAGCGATGCCACAAGATTACATTTATCGTGTTGCTGTTGAAGGTGATATTAATACGGAAGGCGTAGTCAACGCTAGTGTTACGACACAGCTTTCAGATGAATTCAAGGGTGGACTGGAAGGCAGTTGGCCTATAAAGAGGGTTGCTCCAGTAGTAAACGATGAGGCATCAGCTGGGCCATTGTGGATTAATTGGACATTTACTGACTCCAAGTATGCGGGAGCTACGACTATCGGTAAATTAGCCGGAACCATTTTGGGAGGTGTGCTTGCTAATTATCTTGATGAGGTGACATTTAACGCAGATGGCAATATTACTGCCAAGTATTGGGAGGATTCTGATTCAGATGAGTTCGATATCTCGAAGATTTTCGAATATCAGCCGGTTCTTGATGAGAAGACCAATAGTTATGTATATGGTAATAAACACGATGATAAATGGATCGAAAGTCCGGCTGCTAACTATGCTTTCTGGCTTGTTCGCAACGGGATGCTTTATATAGTTCCTAATCTTTCCGTCCTTTCAGAAGATGGTGACACTTCATTAGATATGGATTCGCTTTCTGAAAGTCTTCAGTCTTTAAAAGCCCTTGGTGTAGATGTTAATACTCTAACAGCCGAGATTATGAAGATTTTGGAAAACGGCGTAGCACTTAAGTATTCTTCAGATGGGAATGTTCTTAAAGTGTATGTAGATAAGAGCCAGTGCGACCCTATAGTCAAATCGTTCATTCCGGCTCTTCCGGTTTTGGATAAAATGCTTGCTGATCTCGAAGCTTCAGAAAGTGAGGATGATCAGCAGACTGTACAAATGATAAAATTGGTTCTTTCTATGCTTGGCCTCGAAAAACCATCTGATTTTGAAGGTCTATGGAATGCTACAGAGACATTTGAAATAGAATTGAATTTTACTAAATAAGTAATTAAGTTACTTAAATGCGCTCCGATAGGTTTTCTCGCGGAGCGCTTTTTTTTTATTATAAATGTTACTTCACGCGCTTTGAAACAATATAGTTTGATGTAATTAAAGGATTTCTTCGTATATTTGCACCTCTCCTTAAACCCAAATAGGTGAATATAAAAAGACTAATAGCACAAGCCATCAAGTTCTCGTTGACTTCCTTATTCGGAACGGCAACGGATACTCTTGTCCTATGGTTGTTGTCGGCTTATGTGTTTGGGGACAGTCACTTCGAACAATACGTCCTCTCTCCTCTTATCTCCTTCGAATGTGCTGTTATAGTGAACTATACGGTTGCTTATTTTTATGTATGGAGGGATCGCATAAACATCTTTTCAATAGGGTCATATTTCAGTCACTTTTGGAAATATAACATATCATGCATATCGGCCTTTATAGTTAAAATGCTTTTACTTAATGCTATAGCATTTGCTACTAAGTGGGACCCTGTTATATGTAACCTTTTGGCTCTATGTGCTTCCGGTATCTTGAACTTCGTGCTTAACGAATTTGTGATTTTCCGAAGGTCAGTTTCAAATAAAGAACTAAAAGAAGACAACTGAAAGCGATGCCTACGGTATCGGCTATGAAATCATAAAAATCGGTGCTGCGATTCGGGCTTAGCCCTTGAAGGAGTTCAGTGGAGCCGGCTATTATGCAGCTTATCAAAAGTATCAGTATAATTCGTAGGTATATTCTTTTAAGGCTGTCTTTTCTCCTGCCTACAGATGCGTAAAACATAATAGGTAGGGGAATGAACATTGAGAAATGCACTAGTTTATCAACAGGTATAAAGAAAGACCATTCTTTGACTTGTGGAAAGGTATCCGATGGAGCAAAGCATAGAAAAGCCACAATTGCAAGGTATAGAATGGTGCTGAGTCTCCATATTATGGTGGATTTGCGTGTCATAATGCTTGCATATCGTGAAGTTTCTTATAAAAACCGCCCAAGGCGATTAATTGCTCGTGCGTCCCACTTTCCACTACTTTTCCCTCATCCATAACCACTATTCGGTCTGCGTTTTTTATGGTAGAAAGCCTGTGCGCTATGGCTATCGTAGTGCGATTAGTCATAAGCCTGTCGAGGGCCTGCTGAACTAATTTTTCGGACTCGGTGTCTAGCGATGCTGTGGCTTCGTCCAATATGAGTATAGGAGGGTTTTTGAGGATGGCTCTAGCTATTGAAATTCTTTGACGCTGACCTCCTGATAGTTTTGAACCTCTGTCTCCTATGTTTTCATCGTAGCCGTCAGGTTTTTCCATAATGAAATCGTGAGCATTGGCAATCTTGGCCGCAGCCTGAACTTGTTCTAGGGTAGCATTTTCCACTCCGAAGGCTATATTGTTGAATATGCTGTCATTGAATAATATAGGCTCTTGGTTCACATTTCCTATGAGGGATCTTAAATCTCTAGTGGAAACATCTCGTATATCCTTTCCATCTATTAGAATGCGACCTTTGTCCACATCGTAAAAGCGTGGAATTAAATCGACAAGAGTGGATTTCCCGGCACCGCTCGCCCCCACTATGGCGATGGTCTTTCCTTTGGGGATGATAAGATTAACATCGGACAATACATTCCGACTACCATCGTAAGAGAAGAACACATTTTCAAAATCGATGCTTTCTTTGAATTCTAATATGCTTAAAGGATGTTCTTTTTCTTTTAGAGGATTTTCGGCTCCTAATATTTTGTCTATTCGCTCGGCCGAGGCTAATCCTTTAGGAATAGAATAGGCAGCCTTGGACAAATCCTTGAATGGTTGTATAATACTATACAGGATAGTCATGTATGACATAAATGCGGGCGCATCTATGGAGGCGTGGTCGCTTAGAATCAAGGTCCCTCCAAACCATAGGACTATGGCTATCATCACACTTCCTAACAGCTCGCTTACAGGATGTGCACTTGCCTGACGAATGCCCACTTTATTGTTTTTCTGTCGCATATTTTCTGTGACCCTCTCAAAGCGCCCTGTCATCTTTTTTTCTGCAAGAAAAGCCTTTATGATGCGAAGGCCCCCTAGAGTTTCCTCTACTTGCGACATAGTGTCACTCCAATATTGCTGCGCCTCCAGTGAGCGCGCTTTTAATTTACGGCCTATTGCACTCATAATGAGTAGCATAACCGGGGCGAAGATGAGAGTAAACAGGGTTAGCTGCCACGACATGGTAAACAGCACACAGAGGTAGATGGTAATTAGTATCGGATTTTTAATTATCATCTCTAGTGTACTTGTTATGGAATATTCGACTTCTTGTACATCTCCACTCATACGGGCCAATATGTCCCCCTTTCTTTCTTGAGAGAAAAATCCTATAGGAAGGGATATGATTTTTTTATAAATCTGCATCCTTATGTCTTTGACTATGCCGTTTCTAAGTGGAACCATGATGGCTGAAGCCCCGAAATAGCAGGATGTCTTGATTAGGGTTATAACGCAGAAGATAAGGCATAGAGCCAATAGAACACGGCTTTGCCCGTACTGAGATATCCAAGTGCCTACATAGTAGTAGATATTGTTTGTAAGCTCCGAAAAATCGCTTACTTCATTCCAAGGGATAAGAGAATAGATCTGCCCTGTGGTGTCAAATAGAATTTTAAGTATAGGGATTAGTAAGGAGAAGGAGAATACATTGAACACAGCAGAAAGTATGTTCAGCAAAACAGATCCTCCTAGGTATCCAGTATATGGCTTAACGTATCTCTTTATTATTTTCCAAAACTCTTTCATAATATTATAAGTGATGATGGCGTTCTACGCGGAAGCGTTTGAAGCCTTATTTCGTTTCCGGTGTTGGAGCACACCCTTTTTGCCGTCTCGTATGCCAATTGGGGAGTGTTGTTGTTCTCACTCAAATGGCAGAGGAACAGGTTCTTAAGCCCCGGATGAATAAATTCGGAAATGGCCGCGGCGCACTCCTCGTTGCTAAGGTGTCCATTCCCATTTAGTATGCGTTTTTTTAATTCTTCGGGATACTTCCCCTCGAGTAGCATATTCTTGTCATAGTTAGATTCAAGAACTACGGTGTCTGCTTGCCGGCAGAAGCGTATAGCCTCGTCGGTCATTTCCCCACAATCGGTTATATGTACATATCGTTTATCCCCGATTGCTATGGCGAAACCGACCGTCTGTGTGGCATCGTGGGGAACGACGAAGTACTTCACTTTTATTTTATCTTTTACGACTTCATTCCAAGAATTATCGCTGAGTATCTTTTTGCAATCTCCTATGTAATCGTGGGCAATAAAGTGATGTGAAAGTGCTTTATGTAGTTCTGCCGTAGCCCATACAGGCTTACGAATGTGTTTGCAGAAAGATCCGATCGACCGGATATGGTCTAGGTGGTCGTGTGTTAGAAGTATGGCATTGAAATCGTTAAGGGTCAATCCTTCAGCTTCTAACTCCTTTTTTACACGTCTCGGACTTACACCGGCGTCTATGAGCACTCCGAAGCGTTGTTCCTCTTCTTGTATGCCCAAGTAGTAGCAATTACCGCAACTTCCGGATGAAAAACTCTTGAATAGGACCTTACTCTCCATCTTCCTTACAATACTTTTTTATAACCCCATAGGCATCCTTAACCCCTAGTTCTCCGGCCCTGGATAGATCGATACACCCTTTTTCCCTATCTTTTATGTATATAAGTACAAGTGCCCTGTTGTAGTACGCTTCCCCCATTTGAGGGTATTCAACTATGGCTTTATCATAATACTCCAAGGCTTTTACCATCTGGGAGGAGAGAGTGTACAGATTTCCAAGATTGAAATGAATATATGGCAGCTCTCCGTATATTTCATCTGCTTGTAACAGATCTGCTATGGCCTCGGAGTAATCGTAGTGTTTATCAACTCTATCACTTACTCTAGCTTTTGCCGCGCCTTGATCGTCCATAGATAGGGTCTGGACATTACTTTCTATTGAAGCTATAAAATCTACCATTTCAGCCTTTAGTACAGCCCTGTTCATCAGGTAAAAAGCTTTTTGATTTCCTTTTGCTTTTTCTATAGCGAGGTTGTATTCGTTTAGAGCGAGATTATATTGTTTTTCTTGTATAGCCTTTATGCCTTTGAGGAAGTAAATGTCGTCTCGGGAATCATTATATCCGAAAAGGCTTTGAGAGGTCTTGACACCACTGTTTTCTTCGGAAACTTGAAGCGGAAGAATGCTCTGGGCTAAGAATTCGTTCAGGGTGGCGTTCTCGTAGTCGGTGCTAAAGGCCTTGCGTGTATCTTCCTTCGAGTCAGCGAAACTGAACCTATAAAGAGGTTTGAGCTTTATGTTGATGTCGCGATTTTGAAGCAACTCGTCATTGAAATCTTTTTTGGCGAAATCTGCATCCAGAGATAGAAGTGAACTATACTTGCGAGTTGTATCCGCAAATGAGCCACTTTGCTTGGAGATGTTGTATTCTTTTATTTTTTTCTGCGCTGTAAGGTAGTCTGCTTTACTCTGCTTGTTCATCCCCAGAAGGTTTTCTATATATGCCCTGTTCTGATATGCCTTGGCGAAATCCGGGTAGAGCTCTATGCTCTTATCGTAGTCGTGAAGTGCACTACGAAGCCTTCCTAATTCAATCAGGCACGCTGCTCTATTAAAATAGGCTAGGACATTGTCCGGGTTTATATTCAAAACCCTATCCATGTCATCCAGAGCTCCTTCGTAATCTCCGAGCTGCATTTTAATAAGGCTCCTATTATAGAGAGTGAGGGCATTACCGGGCTCGTATTCCAGTACCTTGTCAAGGTCTTTCATAGCAGAGATGAAATCTTTTTTTTCAAAATGCATCAAAGCCCTATTAAAGTAGGCGAATGTATTGGAAGAATCGAGATCCAGAGCCTTGTTCATATCTTCAATAGCCAGGTCATATCTCTGCTGCTGAGCATATAGCCTAGCCCTTCTAATGTAACCTTCAGCATCGAACCTATCCAGCTTTATGGCTTTATTGTAATCGGTCAGGGCCTTAAGAGTATCGCCTAGAAATAAATAAGATGCACCTCTGTTTAGGTAGGCTGAAGGGTCATCCTTTTCGAAGCGCATATATTTGTCGAAGTCCTTGATGGCCAACTCGAATCTTTGAGAGAGAAAATATGTGACACCGCGGCTGTAGTACAAGCCGGTGTTTCCCGGTCTAAGTTCAATAGCCCTTTGAAGATCGTCAAGTGCGGTGTCATATTCCCCAAGTCGGCTTTCGGTTATGGCGCGGTAATGATAGCCATTTGTAAAAATTGGGTTAATCCTTACTGAATGGTCGAAATCGGTTTTAGCACCACGAAGATCTCCGAGATTAAATTTGGCTACACCTCTATAAAAATAGGTCCAATATGCGTTAGTGTCTAGCTTAGCAAGTATGTTGAATTGTTCAATAGCTTGCGCGTACTTGCCATCTTGGAGTGCTAGCCTACCGCGAAATTCTAGAACGTCTTTATCCCATTGAGCGTTTAGTGGCAGGGAAATCGCAAGCATAAGGCATAATAATGCCTTAATTCCAATAGTATGCCTGCCTGTTACCTTCATTCTTATTAAGTAAATGTTCTAAACTTGTCAAACTTAAAATTTTGAGTAATTTTGCAAGTTTTACAAAGATAACATCTTTCGTGCCCAATTTGAAAAAAATTGATAAAATAATTTTCACAATACTTTTTTCCCTGTCGGCCTGTGTCTCATTTGCTCAAGGCATAAGCATTCCTGTAAAAGAGGATGGATCCGTGTCAAGACTCCGCTCCGATATTTCAGCCTTATGTGCGTCTCGTTATGCTGGTAGGCGTAGTGGCACGCAAGCGATGGCCCATGTAAGTGAGTGGATTGCATCCAGGTTTGCTTCTTTAGGGCTCATCCAAGCCGGCGCAGATGGCTGGTTCCAGAGTTTTGTGCTCTCGGATGGCGGCATTGGCCGGAATGTAATAGCTAAGTTAGAAGGCACGAGTGGAAAATACATAGTTTTAGCGGCGCATTATGATGCGTTGGGAAATAGTGGGGGAGTGCTTTATCCAGGGGCCAATTCGAATGCATCTGGAGTAGCCGCCATGTTTGAAATAGCGCGTTTGTTACAAGGCGGAAATGAACCCACAGGCTCCTATGATGGGATCATATTCGTGGCTTTGGATGCTCACTTTTACTCTTATATGGGGGCAGCGGCTTTTGTGGATGCTTTGCCATCGGGGAAAGTGCGTCTTGTCGCTGTGCTTGATACTATTGGGGCTTCATCTACTCCTGTGGATGTTTCTCGTCCGCGATATCTTATGGCTTTGGGTGGGGAGAAATATAAGAGTTCTTTTAAAAGATGTGCCAGTATCGCCCGAATGGAGATTTACTATGAATACTATAGAAGTGAATCTTTTACGGAGATGTTTCATAAACGCATCGGCGATCAAAGTGTATTCGTGAAGGGCGGATTCCCTACGCTTGTCTTTACTTCCGGAGTAACGATGGATACCAATAAACCCTCTGATCTTCCGTCCACTATTGACTACAATGCCCTGCGTTATCGTTGTCTTTTCCTATCGCGCTGGCTAAATCTAACCCTAAGATTAACACGCTAGTAAATGTTTGAGAAATAATGCGTGGAGTCCCATTTTAAATAAGTGATTCATTAGAATTTAGGTATATAATATTCCCAATTGACTCTAATTGTGAATAATAGTTGTTGATTTCCTGTAAAAGTTATCGATTATTATATGGGGCAATCTTATATGCTTAAATACTATTGATTTATAAGATATGCTCTTTTCTTTATGTACACTGAAATTTAAATTGAAGTAAACAAAACATTTACTCTGTAAAGTGTTTACTTATTGTAAGATAGAAAAACGTTTTCTACCTTTGCGCTTGTCAAAGGTCTACTCCTTTGCCTAAACATAATTATGACTAATGAATTAACTTCTACATCAAATGCGCAAGGTCGCGTTTATGTAAATCTGATGAGCGATGCCGGCTTTAAGGCTGTTTATGGTGACAAAAACAACAAGAGTCTTCTTATCGAACTTCTTAATTGTTTCCTTCCAGAAGAGGCAAGAGTACGTGACATTCTTTCTTATCTTGATAGAGAACAAGACCCTGTGGTAGATACCGGGAAAAGAACCTATCTCGACCTTATCTGCAAAGGTGAATACGGTGCCATTTTTTCTGTTGAAGTCCAACAACGAAATGAAAAGAAAATCTTTGAGCGATGTATGTATTATGGGGCTGATATTTATCGTAATCAGCTCAGTGAAAATGAATACTATACTCATCTTAAACCTCTTTATATCATAGGAATCCTCGGAACTAACCTTGTTCATGAAGATGAGTCGCTATGGAATACTGATAATCTGATTTCTCATTATTATCAGGTAGAAAAAAGGACTCTCGAATTTGCACCTTCAACAATTATTCTTACCTTCGTGGAGACAGCGCGATTCACTAAAGACCTATCACAATGCGAAAGTAATACTGACTATTTGCTGTATTGGTTTTTAAATGGATGGAAGTACGATAAAAATGGAGTTCCTGAAGTGCTTGAAGACATTCCTATTACAGAGAAATTGAGTAGGGCCTGTGAAATCGCTGCTTTTAGTCCATCGAAACGAACTGTTTATAATAAATTTATGATGACAGAACTAGATATATTTAATCAACTCCATTACGCTAAGGAAGATGGATTTGCCGAGGGTGAAGCTAAAGGAAGAGCCGAAGGAGAAGCTAAAGGAAAAGCTGAAGGAGAAGCTAAAGGAAGAGCTGAAGAAAAAGCTGAAATTGCTTTGGCTATGCTGAAAAACCACGTGCCCATTGAACAGGTTTTTCTTTATACAGGGATGTCCGAAAGCGAAATAAACAAACTACTTAATCGCTAACTTCACACCCCAAAAAACGGAATTCCAGAAGTGTTAGAGGACATACCGATAACGGAAAAGCTGAGCAGAGCTTGTGAAATCGCAGCTTTTAGTCCATCGAAACGAACTGTTTATAATAAATTTATGATGACAGAACTAGATATATTTAATCAACTCCATTACGCTAAGGAAGATGGATTTGCCGAGGGTGAAGCTAAAGGAAAAGCTGAAGGAAGGATCGAAGGAGAAAAATCTGCTAAAATCGAAATGGCAAAAAATCTTATAAAAATGGGATTAAGTTTATCCCAAATCTCCTTAGCTACAGGACTATCAGAAAACGAAATCAATAAATCGCTTAACCCTAACTCATAAAAGATAACTGGACTACAACGAAATACTAGGCTTTCAGTATGAACTTATCTCGTGGTTTGCCATAGCTACTTTATGGCAAATATGTATCAAGATACAGGACTTGACCACGATTCATAGGTCATATAGTTAGACTCTCTCTGTTCTCTAGTCTTGTCTAAGGGTAAAACCGGAAAGACAATAGAGTATGCTTTTATGGATACCTGTACGATAAGCCTCCGGTGAGGCATGGCATAGAAAGTTGAAATAATGTATGGAACTTGGGCTCATTACAAAATGTAAGATTACATAGATGAGAAAATGAGACTTTCACAACGCCTGAGACTTTGTTTACAAGACTGAATACAGGTGGTACAAGAATTACGCAGGAAGATCTCCAGACTGCCGAACAATTGAGAACGAGATCTAGGTTGACAACACTCAATATCAAGAAAAAGGGGCTTGACTAATCCTTTTAGTCAGCCCCCATATTGTTTTGCGAATTCCTATTTTATATCATAAGCGCTGCCACGAGCGAAAGAATTGCATAGAATTCAGGAAGCGCAGCGTAAATCATGGTGTTAGTCTGAACATCGTGTCCCTGGCTAATGCCTACTATACCATTGGCACAAACCTGTCCCTGACGGATAGCAGAGAAGAGGTTCACAAGGCCTACTGCTATTCCTACACCGAAAAGCAGAGCCCCTTGCTGTGCGAAGTCCTTGCCCATCCACATAAGGAATGCCACAAAGCCGTAAAGGCCCTGTGTTGCAGGCATCGCTGACAAGATCATATAACTTGAAGACTTCTCCGGATTCTTTTTTAGTGCGCCTTCGGCAGCATTACCGGCGATAGTGGTTCCGATAGAAGAACCGATAGCGGCGAGGCCAAACATAAGGCCAAGTCCGAGATAACCTAAAATTAAGTTTAACATTTTGATTTTATTTGTTTGTTATTATTTCAAAGGATTGTATTTAATGCCTTTACCTTCAAAACCGCTGTTTTTGAAGTATTCTACAAAAGTAAGACGAAGAGGATGTACAAATGCTCCAAGGCAAGACATCAAAAGATTAAGAATATGCCCGAAAAGCAGAATGATTATGGCCGGCACCCATTGCCATGAAGGATGTGCTCCTAAAACCATCATAGATAAGTCGTTAAACGCTCCTCCTAACATGCCGCCGGCTAGTCCAAGAGCATATAGACGTATATAACTCAACACATCACCCAAAAGTCCCGTAGCCATATTGTAGGTGTCCCAAAGACCGCTACCTATGTTAAGCAGTGGATTACGCCCTGGCTTGTTGAAGATGAATATTCCGAGTGAAGAAACTGCTGCTAGGCATAGTACTATTATCTTGGTGACATTCTCAGGTAGAGTTAAGAACATGGAAAGAGCGATGGTTATCACGCTACCTACTATTAGTAGTGTCCATCCTATGGTGCTGATACATTCTTTAAATCCGAAGCGCTTGATGTAACAAACGGTCTTTATAACCATAGCAAGGCAGATGTGGAATACTCCTATCCCCAATGCCAACACCATCTGCAGATCATAGTTTCCTACTTTACCCACAAGCATGCAGTTTTTCATCCATTGTGGCACCCAAGAAGTTTCGTGCAGATTAACTCCAAAAGCGGTTCCCAAGAATAAACCCACTATTAAGGTGGCCCCTCCCAGGAAGGAGATAAGACTACCGATGTTTTTGAACATCTCGATTTTAATCCACTTCTTATTCACTGCTATGCCGAATAGGATGAGAATCAATCCATATCCGGCATCGCCCATACACATAGCGAAGAATAGCATAAAGAATATGGATAGAACCGGAGTAGGGTCAAATTCATCATATACTGGCATACCATACATCCCGGTGAGCGTTTCGAACATTCTATTGAAGCGATTGTTCTTAAGCTTTATAGGTGGGTTGTCGTCTTTAGTGGCTGCTTCGCACCAGTAGTAAACACTTTCTTTATCGAGGGCGTCCTTTACCTCCTTGTCGCATTCGATAGGGGAGAATCCTTGGAAACAGCACAATGTATTGTCAGCAGCGCTCTCCGCCTTTGCCCCGGCTAAATATCTATCAAGATTTCTTTTGAGCGAGCCTATCTTTTTTTCTAGTGAAGGTATTTCGCTCTTGCGGGCAGAAAGTTCACTGCGATACTCTTGTATCTGTTTGTCAAGATTATCAATTTCCCCTTCTATTTGAGATGCACTACGCGCAGGTACAGCGACTGGTTTAAGAGGAAAATCATCGGCATTCACTACCACAAAGTAGATAAACGAGCCATTCTCGCTGATTATCTGAATGGGATATCTGGAAGGCCACGACGAATCGAACTTTTTAGCAGGAAGTGCATAGAAACTCAATTTAATGCCTTGACTTTCAAGAGATTTTATGGATTGAGAGTCAAATTCTCCCCACGGAAGAGCTGCTACCTTCTCCTTTTCCAGTGTGGCCTTTGCATCCAAAAGCATCTGAAGATGAGGGTCGTGTACTTTTTCGATTCGTTCTATTTCGGTCTTAAGCGCTACGATCTTATCGAGCATCTCGCTTGACTTCTCATCTATAGGTTTTATCGAACGTGTTATATCCACAACTCCCAGTTGCTGTAGCTTTTCAAGGAACTGTTCTTTCTGTGCGTTCAGCAAGATGAAAGAGTATTTGGTCATTTTGTCTATCATAGTGACATCTCCTCCTCTTCTTCTGCGGCGTGACGGGTCTTGACTATCTTCGATGAAGCTTTACTCAAGTTCTCCTCGTCTTCCATATATCTCTTAATTTTGCGAATAGCCTCCTGATATCCAGGAATTTGGACTTTTTCGTACAAGTTAACTTTTTGCGTCGTCTTCTTACGATTGAAATCCAGAATGCGTCTTCTTTGCTGATAAACTTCCGATTCTATACCCAGTCGGGTTATATCTTTTAGAATGCGGACACCATCGACATACCAAGCAGGTTTAGTAAAGGCATTAAATTCCTTTAGTTCGTAGGCAATATCGTCTAGTTGAGGAATTTTTACACCGGCTACTTTTACCGTGCTGAGTTTTATCTCTGATATGCGGATAAGCCCGGGTTCAAATTCGTTCCATAGCGCTGCGAGATAGTCGTATTTCGCAAGCGCCTCGCTTACTTTCTGTTCCAGGAGTTCCGCTTCGGATTTAGCTGCAGCCACGCTTACCCTGAGTGCCGACTCTTTGCTTTTAAGAGTAGGTAGGGCATTCTTACGGACTTTCAGCTGTTTACCAAGCTGTGTAAGAGATGTTTTGTTATATTGAAACTTTATGGCCATCAGGCTTTCCAGTATTTATCTATTAACGCTTTCTTTATACCGGTTTCTTCCGGTTTGAAGTATTTGCGGAATAACTCCCATGCAGTGTCCAACATCTGGTCTATCTTTATATTGACATCGATGCTAAGCAGTCGGGTCGCATATTCCTTCGCATATTCAAGGCAACGAAGGTCATAATCCGATAGATCAAAACCATTCTCGAGTTTGGTCTTCGCGTTTTGCGCATCGGAGTAGAGGCGTACCCCTGCGTTCATCACTTGTGAATGATCTTCACGTGTCTGCTTTCCTTGAACGAGCTGTTTGAGTCGTGAAAGCGAGCGGAACGGATCCACTATAACTTTACCAGAATCCGTATCGGCACGCAAGAACAATTGGCCTTCAGTTATGTATCCCGTATTATCCGGAATGGCGTGAGTAATATCCCCATCGTTCAAAGTGGTAACTGCGATAATGGTAATAGAGCCTCCACTAGGTAGCTGAACGGCTTTCTCGTAGATCTTGGCCAAATCCGAATATAGTGAACCAGGCATAGAGTCTTTCGATGGTATCTGGTCCATACGGTTCGATACAATACTAAGTGCATCGGCATACAAGGTCATGTCCGTCAGAAGTACAAGCACTTTCTCGTTTTTATCCACTGCGAAGTACTCTGCGGCTGTAAGTGCCATATCCGGGACAAGAAGACGCTCTACAGGTGGTTCTTCAGTTGTGTTTACGAAGCAGACTATCCTATCTTGCGCACCGGCATTTTCGAAGGCGTGTCGGAAGAACAGATAGTCATCGTTAGTCAGTCCCATACCACCTAAGACTATCTTATCTACATCTGCACGCAAGGCCACATCTGCCATCACTTGGTTGTAAGGCTGGTCCGGGTCTGCAAAGAAAGGAATTTTCTGTCCAGACACCAGCGTGTTATTCAAGTCGATACCGGCTATACCTGTAGGGATGATCTGACTTGGCTGGCGACGCTTGTAAGGGTTAACGGATGGCCCACCGATTTCGCGCTCTTCTCCTTCTACTTCTGGGCCGCCGTCGATAGCGTGACCATAGGCATCGAAGAATCGTCCGGAGAGCTGGTCACTGACCTTAAGGGTAGGTGGTTCTCCGAAAAAGGAAACCTCGGCGTCCGTAGGGATACCCTCTGTACCTGCAAATACCTGCAAGGTAACCATATCCCCCTTTGTCTTAACTACTTGGGCCAATCTTCCTCCGACAGTGGCCAATTCGTCATTAGAGGCACCCGGAGCTTTTAGCGAAACTGTCGCCTTGGTGATAGCCTCGAGGTGTGTGTATATTTTCTGGTATGCTTTATTTGCCATTTGTCTCTAGGAAATTAAAGAGTTGTTTTTGATTTTCACTGAATTCATCTGACCCGAACTCAGAGTAGTTCATCTGACGCAGTATGTCGATAACCTTTTTAAAGAACTCGTGGCACTTCTGATAATCAGTGAATTGAAAATCCCTATCACAGATATCCATAATCAGGTTAAGCATATATTTCTGGCGCTCTATCGGGCATAGAGCATCTATCTGATCGAATGCGTCTTGTTGTAGGAATGCGAAGTCTATCATCTCGCTTTTCCAGAAAGAGACATGGTAACTCATAGGTACACTGTCATCTCCCAAGATGTCTATTTGATCCTTCATCTCTCTTCCCCTACGAACAAGGTTTTTCGCCTTGGTGATTTTTTCTGCCCATCCTTTTTCTATCTTATCATCGAGATAGGATATGATCTCGGGATATTCCAGATATTTGGAGTAGGAGTCTATAGGATTTACGGCTGGATATCTCTTCTGGTCTGCGCGGTTCTGCTCAAGGGCATAGAAACAACGAGCTGCCTTTTTCGTGCTTTCGGTTACAGGTTCTTTCAGGTTACCACCGGCAGGGGATACGGTACCGATAAAGGTTACAGCTCCTTTTTCTCCGTTGTTTAGCACTACCATACCGGCGCGTGCATAGAAGTTAGAAATTATGGCTGACAAATCCACAGGGAAAGCATCTGCACCGGGAAGCTCCTCCATACGGTTCGACATTTCCCTTAGGGCCTGTGCCCAGCGGGAAGTGGAGTCAGCAAGCAGCAGACATCTAAGACCCATCGCGCGATAGTACTCGCAGATGGTCATAGCCGTGTAAACTGAAGCCTCACGTGCTGCAACAGGCATATTGGATGTGTTACAGATAATGGTGGTTCTTTCCATAAGGTGACGGCCGGTATGTGGATCTATAAGTTCAGGGAATTCGGTGAAGATTTCCACGACCTCATTGGCACGTTCTCCACAGGCTGCCATAACGATTACATCGGCCTCTCCCTGTTTTGCAATCGCGTGTTGTAGAACGGTTTTACCACATCCGAAAGGTCCGGGAATAAATCCGGTGCCACCTTCAGCGATAGGGTTGAAGGAGTCGATTACGCGAACACCTGTCTCCATAATTTTCTGTGGACGTGGTTTTTCCTTGTAGCCTTTGATGGCTACCTTTACAGGCCATCTTTGAACCATGGTAACACTATGTTCTTCTCCATTTTCGTCGCAGAGTACGGCAATGGTGGTGTCAATGTTATACGAACCGGCACCTATTATGCTCTTTATGGTATATTCGCCCTTGAAGGTGAATGGAACCATTATTTTATGAGGAAGCCATCCTTCTTTTACTTCACCTAGCCATGATGCTGCTTGAACTTTGTCTCCTACTTTTGCCAATGGTGTAAAATCCCACTTTTTTTCGTGGTCCAAAGGCTCAGTATATTCTCCGCGTTTTAGAAAAACGCCGGTCATAGTAGTAAGGTCGTTCTGAAGACCGTCATAGACGCTGGATAGAAGGCCTGGACCCAGAGAAACTTCGAGCATCTTTCCGAGAAATTCGACTTTATCGCCATCCTTTAATCCTCGAGTGCTCTCGAAAACCTGGACTGAGGCCTTGTTTCCGTTTACCTTTATGACCTCAGCCAGAAGTTTTGTGCCCTTAGTCTCTATATAGCAGAGCTCATTCTCTGCCACAGGCCCATCTACTTCGACTGTCACCAGGTTGGAAACGATACCCGCTACTTTTCCTGTTGTATTCATTATTCGATTATGTTTTTTTTATTGTTTCTGATTTCCTCGACTAGTTGTTTGAAGAGTTGTCTTCCTGTTTGTGGATCGAGTTTAAGCCACCTGGCGACGATCTGTAGTTTTGCAATGAAGGCAAATATGCAATCAGCACTGAAAACTTGTAACCCACATAATTCTTCAGCTTTTGCCCACATTAAATCATCCAGTGCGCGTTCCCGCCCCAATATGTCCGAGTTATTAAGGATATCACGGACTTTTTCCTCGTCCTCGAATTCGTAGTTTTCGGGGAGAATATTCAGCACATCCTCTTCGGATGGTCTTCCAAGATTTTGATTTATGAAGCGGACTCGGACATTTCTTACATTAAGATCATAGAGGAAATACCCTTTTATAAAGGCATTAGGACATTTTAGAACTTGCTTGTAGAAGTCTTCGTTTAGTTTATCTGGGTTAAATCCATCAAGCAACAACGAAAAGAATTTTAGATCCTTCTCGCTAAGTTGTTCTCGAATCTGTTCCAATATGCCTTCATAGTCCAACTCCGCCCTAAAATCACTGGAGATCACAGGAAGAGAGGCTATGATGTATTCGTAATTATTCACCGAATAGGATTTTTTTAGTTAAAGGGCGAAGGTATTCGCAGATGAGTTCTGAAAAGGTCTCGTCGGTAAGACTTATGAAGTATCTCCCATCTGCAGGTCCTATAGTGAAGCCTCCCGAAATCTTTTTAGAGAATTCAGCCTTTACCTCTTTCCCTAGTGCCTTTTTTAGTTCGGACTCTAACCAAGGCTGAACTTTTTCTTTTACACTCAGAGGAAGAATCAGCGAGATGTCGGTACTTTCCTGAGTGGAGAAGTTTTTAGCCACATTCAAAATTATCTGTTCTAGAAATTTTGTATCGGCCAATTCCTTCCCGACACCCTCATTGATGGTGCCTGAAAGGAGAAGGTCCTCGATGTCTTTTTTTGTGGCTTGAAGTGCCTGGGATGAGGCCATTTTTATATCAGACTGTGCCTTCGCTTTAATGTCTTGAGCCTCGGCTTGAGCAGCTTCTACGATATTTTTCGCCTGCTCTTGCGCCTGGTTAACAATACTTTTCGCCTGCTCTTGCGCTTGACTTAAAAGCTTGGCACCATCTTCTTTACCCTTGGATAATCCTTCCTGATAGAGTTTATCCGTGAGTTCTTGGAGTTTATTTTGCATAAATATATCTTGATGTTAATTTCGAAATCTCGCGAATTTACAAAAAAATGGCCAATTATCCTAAAAAAGCAAGTAGAACTCCTGCAGCAACGGCGCTACCTATAACCCCTGCCACATTGGGCCCCATAGCGTGCATAAGCAGGTGATTGCCCGGATCGGCCTCCAATCCTACGGTTTCGGACACTCGAGCGGAATCGGGAACGGCTGAAACGCCGGCATTGCCGATAAGTGGGTTGATTTTGTTACCTTCTTTGAGAAACAAGTTCATAAATTTTGCAAACAATACCCCACATGTTGTGGCGATGACAAAGGAAAGCAGTCCTATAAAGAATATTTTTACAGATCGTCCGCTTAAGAAAACATTGGCCTGGGTGGAGGCGCCTACTGTAAGGCCTATTAGAGTGGTGACTATGTCGATGAGTGGGCCGCTGGCTGTCTGGGCTAGCCTACGGGTAACTCCGGATTCCTTAAGAAGATTACCGAAGAATAGCATTCCCAGCAGTGGAAGTCCGGACGGAACTATGAATGCTGTGCATAAGAAACCAGCTATTGGAAAGATTATTTTCTCTCGTTTACTTACCTCACGCGGTTTTTTCATTCGTATCAGCCTTTCCTTTTTAGTGGTGAGAGCCAGCATTATTGGCTTTTGAATTACAGGTACCATTGCCATATACGAGTAAGCGGAAACGGCTATGGCGCCCATAAGCTCTGGAGCAAGTTTGGAACTGAGGAAAATGGCTGTTGGCCCGTCTGCCCCTCCGATTATTCCTATGGCTCCGGCTTCTGCCGGGCTGAATCCTATGTGCAGTGCTACGATGTATGCCCCGAAAATGCCAATCTGGGCAGCAGCTCCTATAAGCAGCAGTCTAGGCTGTGAGATTAGAGCAGAGAAGTCTGTCATAGCTCCAATCCCCAAAAATATCAAAGGAGGGTACCAACCCTGTCTAACTCCCTGATACAAAATGTTAAGTACTGAACCTTCTTCGTAAATGCCTATGCTTAGACCATTAGGGAATGGAATATTTCCTACTATAATTCCAAATCCGATAGGGACAAGCAGCATAGGCTCCCAGTGTTTCGATATGCCCAGGTATATGAAAACTATACCTATGCATATCATCATAAGGTGCGGGAAGGTGCAGTTCGCGAATCCGGTAAAACCCCAGAATTGGGAGAGTCCTTCTATTATCTGTTCCATTAGGCTATGATCATCAAAGTTTGACCTTCCTGTACTGTTTCTCCCTTATCTACCAGTACTTTCACTACCTTGCCATCTTTTTCGGCGAGTATGTCGTTTTCCATTTTCATCGCTTCCAATACTAGTAATCGCTCGCCTTTTTTTACAGTCTGACCAGGCGTTGCTGCTATACTGAGAATGGTTCCGGGAAGTGGAGTTTTAATGGCCACCTCACCGGAGCAAAGTGTGGCATCGTGTTGTGGCTTGATGGTTTCGGTGTTAGGGATGGAAGCCGACTTATTGATATGAGTGTTCGTTTTACTAGTGGGAGTAGGCGTTTTATCGATATTTACAGTGTACTCCCGTCCATTTACCATGGCTTTTACTGCGGAGCCATCTTTTTGGAGGAGTTCGACTTCGTAAGCGCGCCCGTTGACTGTTACTTTATATGAGTTCATTTTATAGTCTGTTTGGTTGATGTCTAAAATTAGCCGATGGGTCTTTCCACCCGGTATTGTTCGTAGGTGAGAAAGTTATCTCTTTGCCATTTTTTGCTTCTTCCAATGCGTATGCTACGGCTATGGCAATGGCCACTTCTTCGACTTCATCGGCTTTTGTATCTAATTTAAGCTCTGTCTTCTCCTTTTTTGGGGATAGTAAACTCCCCATTAGTGAGTACACACCCCATAGCACTAAAAGACAACAGAAGACCGTACTTACCGCTATGAGGGTGAGTATCAGCCCGTGGGGGTCATTTGATATGTTAAGAGTGTAGGTCATAGTGGCAGATTGTCGTGTTTTTTAGCCGGTACATCCTGCCTCTTTCCTTCTAGTGAAAGAAGGGCGCGTATAAGTCGGAAGCGAGTTTCTTGAGGCTCTATGACATCTTCGATGTAGCCTTTTTGAGCAGCCTGATAAGGATTGCAGAAAAGCTCGTCGTACTCCTGCTCGCTTATGTTTTTCAATATGCCTACAGCACCTTTTGCACCCATAACAGCGATTTCTGAAGTGGGCCAAGCATAGTTGATATCTCCTCTTAAATGCTTGCTGCTCATTACTATATAGGCTCCGCCATAGGCCTTTCTTAGTGTAAGTGTTACCTTAGGCACTGTGGCTTCACCATAGGCGTAGAGAAGTTTTGCTCCATTCGAAATGACGGCACCATATTCTTGTCTTGTTCCCGGAAGAAAGCCGGGAACATCTACCAAGGTTATAAGTGGAATTCCGAATGCATCGCAGAAACGAACGAACCTTGCAGCCTTGCGGCTGGCGTTTATATCCAGTACGCCGGACATTACAGTTGGCTGATTGGCAACGATACCCACCGATTTGCCACCAAGATGGGCAAACCCCACGATAATGTTGGCTGCAAAATTTTTATGCACCTCGAAGAATTCACCATCATCAACTATCTCATTTATAACTTCGTACATGTTGTAGGCTTTGTTGTCCTGATCGGGGATAATATCCGATAGGCAGTCATTGGCCCTGTTAAAAGGATCGCTGGTTGCTCTTGGTGGGGCAGATGACAGGTTGTTCGAAGGAAGAAAACTTAGAAGTGTGCGAATATTTTTCAGCAGGCTTTCTTCGCTTTCGCAGGCGAATTGGGCAACACCACTTTTAGAAGAATGCACATTGGCCCCTCCGAGGCTTTCCTGATCCACTTCCTCTCCTGTAACGCTTTTTACTACGGCAGGACCGGTAAGAAACATATAGGAAGTGCCCTGAACCATAAAGATAAAGTCTGTAAGAGCGGGGGAATAAACCGCACCTCCGGCGCATGGACCCATTATGGCAGAGATCTGTGGTATGACTCCACTTGAAAGGATGTTTTTTTCGAAAATGTCTCCATATCCGGCCAATGCATCTATGCCTTCTTGTATTCGTGCTCCTCCCGAGTCATTAAGCCCTATTATGGGTGAGCCTGTTTTAAGGGCAAAGTCCATTACTTTGCAGATTTTCTCCGACATCGTTTTGGAAAGAGAACCTCCACTAACCGTGAAATCTTGTGCATAGACATACACTATGCGACCATCTATGGTGCCTCGTCCGGTAACTACGCCATCGCCATCTGGGTGTTGAGCGTCCATCCCGAAGTTGGTGCATCTATGGTGGACAAACATATCGAATTCTTCGAATGAATTTTTATCAAGAAGGAGTTCAAGTCTCTCTCTTGCAGTGAGTTTCCCCTTGGCATGCTGAGCCTCGATTCTTTTTTCACCTCCTCCCAGCAGAGCTGACTTTTTTCTGTCTAGAAGTTTTTTTGTCTTTTCAGTTTGAATGCTCATAGTAAAGAAAAGTTTACTAATTAAATCCGACAAATATACTAAGTAATCCTTAAAAAATAACCTAATAATCTTTTTGTGGCTTTTCGGTCTATATTTATTTTCTCGTCAGGTGTGTCCCTAGGTATATTTCCTCTTTGAAAAAAGCATATTCTCGAAAATCCACTACAATAACTAATTTTTTAACGCTTACTATGAAACCGGAAGTCTATATTAGTCCCTAACAATGCGCATCTTTTAGAAGGTCAAGTACGACTTTTACAGGATTGAAAGTTTCGATAGGCACTTCTAAAAAGGCTGTAAGCCAGTCTGACATAGCCCCGTTCCATAGCCCCGGTAACTCAAGAGCTTTCAGTTCGCGGCCTTGATAACTTTTATTACTGATAAAACCGGTTTGAGGGTCGACATATTTGAGAAGATCGAATTTTTCTCCCATATAATCACGTATGCAGCACACTATATCTACAGGATTGAAGTGCGTGGCTTTTTTCATAAGCGATGGATCCGAGATTTGTACGCTTTCCAGAATTTGCAGTGAAGTACATCCGTTCTTGTCTCTTATTATGAAAGGGCCGCCACCCGGCTCTCCTTCATTGAGTACCATACCGCACACTCGGATAGGTCTATTCAACTTTTCATATAGGGCCAATGCCCTTGTCTTGCAATCTTTTTGCTCCGGGAGTTCAATGCAGAATTCGCGGCGCAGGAATTCTTCTATTTCGTTACAAAGGGATTGGCATTCCTTTGTTGCAAAAGGATCGACAGGGATGGAGTTATAGCCCGGTATATAATTAACTAGTGGGCTTGCCGTCTGTACTGCTGTGAGTTGTTCGAATTCGGTAATGTAGCCAAACACCTGATCTCTTAGCATAAGAGCTTTTCCCATAAGGGCTTTTTTATATTTGGCAGTGATGGATAGCAGTTTTTCCTTAGCCACATTATCAATATTTTTTATGCTTACCAGTTCCTCTTCAATGTCGTTAAGGTTATGTATCAAAGCGCCATGTCCGGCTGGTCGGGTGAGCACACTTCCATCTTCTTTTAGAAATGGCTTGTTGTCAGGGGTAACGGCTATTGTATTCGTAGATGGATCTTGGAATGTAAAACGGACATTATATTTTACTCCGTAACGTGCTTCGTATTTGTCTTTTATATCGTCAAGTGCATCTTGAAACAGACCTAAATGTTCCGGGGATACTGTAAAGCATAGATTTACAGAGCCATCTTCGTTACGCATATATTCATTACCTTCCACAAGGTGTTCGGCCATAGCAGTACGAACTTCATCTTTATAGCGATGGAATAAAAGCACTCCTTTAGGCTTGCTTCCATAGTCTAGTCCTTCTTTCCCGGTAAGCAGATCTGCGGTTTTAACCGGATCGTGGGGTGCTGTACCGAAAATGGATGGGTCGTAGAAAGCGAACCTTTCGATATTCTCGGCCAATTTGTCTATTGTCTCAGGCTTATGTGCGTACACGTCTTTGAACATTCTGGATGCAGCGCCTGAAGCAGGAGTGAATTTGCACCTTCCCTTTACACTAGCAGTATCGTTATAGTCAATGTATTCATTCAGTTTGTTTTCGTCAGCTCGTTCTATTCCGAGACCTACTTCTGCGGCTTGAACAATGTCAAGTTGAGGAAAACCTTTTTTGAAAATGTTGATTTGTTCGTCTTGTGTCATAGTTGTAAAAGTGTTTTAGATAATGTGAAATTCTCTACGATATTTATATTTGATTCTTAATTCGTTAAATGCCCAAGGAGCCATTCTTAACAGGAAATCGTCAGTGAAAATGGGGTAGTTGTACTGAAATATGCTCGCGATTTCCCCCTGACTCTTGCCCGTTATATCCACATGTATGGAATCCATACCATCGATATCAGGCTTAGGAAAGAAATCGAATAACTCGCTAAATCCGAAAAATCTTGCTACGCTTCTAACTACTGACCGTGTCGCCGCTAATTTGCTCTGATAGGAGTATCCTGCTATATGAGGGGTTCCGATGTCTATTTTGTCGAGTAGTTCGATATTGATGTTTGGCTCATTGTTCCAGCAGTCTATAATTACTGGGCCTAGTTTGGGAATGGCATTAATCAAGTCATTATCCACTACAAGACCGCCTTGCGAAGTATTTATGAAAAAGGCTCCATATTTCATTTTTGCGAAGAAGGAGGCATTGGCCAATCCCTTCGTGCGCTCATTTAGTGGCAGGTGCAATGTGACGATATCGGAGTTTGCAAGTAGATAGTCGAGATTGCAAAATTGGCTTGGACTTTCTATATTGGCTTTCGGAGGGTCTTCTATCAAGACTTTGAATCCTAAAGCCCTGGCTGCCGTTTCTATTCTTTTCCCTGCAGAGCCATAACCTAAAATACCTATTGTGCTACCACTTAATTGAATACTACGCCTTGCGGCGCATCCGTATATGGCGGAAAATACATAATTCGAAACTGCGCCGGCGGTAGTTCCCTTGGCATTTTGGAAATAGATGCCGTTATTGTTGCAGAATTGTGTGTCGATATGGTCCATACTCACAAGGGTGGTGGCGATCATCTTGACTTTGCTCCCCTCTAAAAGGGAGGCATTACATTTCGTGTGACCTTTTACGACCAAGGCATCGGCATCGCGTACGCTTTCGGGAGTTATCTCGTCTCCGGTAAGGTATTCCACCTGTGCGTATGGCTCGAATACTCCTTTTATAAAAGGAATTTCGGTATCTATTATGATTTTCATTTCAAAACTATTTTTTCTACAAATCCCACTTTAGGATCGTCTTGAATGAATAATTCATCTTCCTTTAGAGCGTTGTTGATGCGCTCTTTTATGGCTTCGCATTGGCTTTTTAAAAATGTACGGGCAACGCTCGAACTGAGCTTTACATAAAGGGTGCCGTCTTTAAAAAATAGCCCTAAGGTGTATTGCTGTGCTCCACTTAGGGTGTTCCATGCTTTGAATATCCTCCTGGTGTTAAGAGCGGGCACGGCTTTAAGGTATTTCATATAGGCTATGACCAAATCGCCTGCATTCTGAGCTGTTTTCTTTTCGAGTTTCATTTGTGAAATTCTCCTTGTTTTACTTCGTAATAACTACTTTCACATGTGAATTTATCCAGTATTTCTTTTACTCTTATGGAGTTAGTGTCTGAGAGGAAAATCTGTCCGAAGTCTTCACCTGAGACCATTTGAAGCAAATTCTCGGTGCGCTGCGTATCCAGTTTATCGAACAGGTCATCGAGTCCTAACATAGGGGCAAAGCCATAAATGTCTTTCATTATGGAATACTGGGCAAATTTAAGAGCGACTAGAAAACATTTTTGCTGTCCTTGTGAGCCTATCTTCCGGATAGGTGCGCCATTCATTAAGAAGAGAAAGTCGTCGCGCTGTATCCCGCAAGAGGTGAACCCTAAAAGTCTGTCTTTTTTTCTGGACTCGGCCAGAAGTTTATTTAGCGGGGCTTTCTGCGTGTCGGAAACATATTGTATGTCGATGTTTTCTTTACAAGACGACAGTTCGTTATAGAATGCCTGAATGCGAGGCCTTAGTTTTTCGATTAGGGAGACTCTGTCCTTTGATATGGTCTGCGAAAGATAACCTAGCGTGTAGTCGATGCTATCTAGAAGTTCATCAGTGCACTTGTCACTTTTTAGCAAGGCATTTCTTTGCAATAGCATCCTGTTGTATTTTTGAAGTGCCGATAGGTGTTCTTTGTTTAACTGAGAAAGAACGGATGATACGAATTTTCTTCTTAGATCACTACCTTCACTGACAAGAGCTCCATCGTTAGGACTCACCATTACTATAGGCAGCAGACCGATGTGTTCGCTTGTCCTAGTGTAAGCCTTCCCGTCTCGTGTGAGCTTTTTCTCCCCATCTGAAGAAACTTTAATGCTGATTTTGGCGTGAGTTCCATTCCCCATATCGTATGTTCCGGACATGGCAAATTCGCTTGTGCCTTTGCGAAAATTATACTTGTCCGTAGTGCTGAAGGCGCTTTTAGTCATAGATAGGTAGTAGATGGCATCCAGAAGATTGGTCTTCCCTTCTCCATTGCCTGAGCAAATGCAGTTCATGTTGGGGCTGAATTCCAATTCCTGTAATTCTATGTTTCGCCAGTTCTGTATTACTATTTTTTCAAGTCTTGGCATAGAGGATGCGCCTTCTTATAAGTATTTTTAAGTTTTTCTATTGAATTGTGAGTATATACTTGTGTAGCAGCAAGAGAAGAGTGCCCCAGCATTTCCTTTATACTGTTAAGACCCACCCCATCGTTGAGCAGTTCCGTCGCCAGTGTATGTCTTAAGACATGTGGCGATTTCCGCGAAGTGATGGTCTTTTCCTTGCCCAATTCGGCTTTGACTGCTCTATCTACAAAGGTGGGGTAGAGGGGAATCCCAGAGGGAGTGAGCAGTAGGTTTTCAGATGCAGGTAAATCGAGCATTGAACGTGCTTTGAGGTATAATTTGATTTCTTGTATAAGATGATCTTCAAGTGGAATTTCTCTTTCTTTGTCGCCTTTGCCATGAACGGAAAGGGTCTGTCTTGTGAAATCCATGTCTTTTCGTTTTAAGGAGATAAGTTCGCTTCTTCTTATTCCGGTATAGAATAAAATGCTTATTATAACCCTCTTTAGGACTTTTTCATATTCCTTCGAGGCGTGTTTTCCACTTATTAGCGTTAGGGCATCCTCACTGGCGTACAGTTTAGTGTCTTCGAAGTAACTGGACATGGAGTCTGTGCGATAGAATATGGGAAGTGGCTTGTCCGTTTTCGGGCGGATGATGTTCTTCACCGGATTAGATTCTAGCAATCTCTGCTTTACAAGGTACTTTGCAAAACTGCTCAGTGCGCTGAGGTGCATTACGACAGTGCGTTTGCCCAGGTGCTTTTTCTCCATTAAAAACACTTCGAAGGAGCGAAGTATTTGTGAATTTAGGCTTTGAAGGAGATCTTCATTTTCGATATAGCCGCAAAACTCTTCCAGAACATCCTTATAAATCTGGATTGTTCTGGGGGAATATCGTTTTATTCCGCTAAGGTAGTCAAGGTATTCGTCTATGAGTTTCATTTGGCTCTTCTTACAAAAATAACTATTTTTGCGCTCTATGCAAACTCTATGGGATCCGCTCCGTAAAAAAGAGGTGGCATTGACGCCTGAGGAAAAAGTAAGACAGTGGTTCATTAGTTATTTGAACCGCTCGTGTGGCGTACCTATGACATTGATGAATAGTGAAGTGTCACTTCAATACGGCGCGAAACCTTTTAGGGCCGATGTGGTGGTGTTCGATCGCACTGGGCTTCCGATTATGGTGGTAGAGTGTAAGAGAGAAGATGTGGAGATAGGGCCGGATGTGTTGCGCCAGGCACTTCGCTATCACGCTGTCTTGAACATAGATTATGTGGTACTTACCAATGGTAGAACTACTTACGTATATAAGAGAGATGCGAAAGGGGTATTTAGTCCGTTGCGAGCGGTGCCGAATTATGAAAGTATGTTATGTCGGGGTATCTAGATAAGGAAATATTTCATATCGTAAGCGATGTGGCATTTCAGCACGGGGTGAGAGCTTTTGTGATAGGAGGTTATGTCCGTGATTGTTTCTTGGGCAGGACTTGTAACGACATCGATATCGTAGTAGAAGGTAGTGGGATAGAGTTCGCCAAGGCAGTAGGGGAGAGGGTGTGTAAGTATGTTTCTTATTTTAAGAACTTTGGTACGGCTATGCTTCATTATCAAGGCGATGAGGTGGAGTTTGTAGGTGCTAGAAAAGAGTCTTATCGAAGAGAGTCTCGTAAGCCTATTGTGGAAAATGGCACTCTGGAGGATGATCAACTTCGTAGGGATTTTACTATAAATGCCATGGCTTTTTCTCTGCAGAAAGATTCTTTCGGAGAATTAGTGGATCCATTCGGAGGGTTGGAGGACTTGAGAAGAGGAATAATCAGAACCCCACTTGACCCGAGAATGACTTACTCCGATGATCCTTTGCGAATGCTGCGTGCTGTGCGTTTTGCTACTAAATTAAGTACTCCACAATTAAGGTTTAAGATAGTGCCGGAGTCTTTGGAAGCCATTTCAGAGATGTCGCAGAGGCTTTCTATACTTTCTATGGAGCGTATAACTGAAGAGTTAAATAAGATGTTGCTTTCTTCGCAACCATCTATGGCATTCGAGTTGATGGAACGTACTGGTCTGCTAAAACAGATACTTCCGGAATTGTGTCTTTTAAAAGGAGTGGAAACAGTGGAAGGAAGAGGCCATAAAGAGAACTTTTCGCACACGCTTATGGTTCTGGACAAGGTCGCCGCTACCGATGGACCAGAGCCTAAATTATGGCTAAGGTGGGCAGCCCTTCTTCATGATATAGGAAAGCCTGCTTCTAAAAAGTATGACCCTTCCCTTGGATGGACTTTCCACGGACACGAGGTGATAGGCTCCAAGATGGTGCCGGCGATTTTCAATAGATTGAAATTGCCCGTGGAGGCGGCCAAATATGTGCGTAAACTCGTATGGTTGCATTTGCGTCCTATTGCTCTTGTGGATGAAGGTGTTACGGATTCTGCGGTTCGTCGTTTACTTTTCGACGCCGGAGATGATATCGAGGACCTAATGATATTATGCAGGGCTGATGTGACTTCTAAAAATCCGGTCAAAGTCGCGCGTGTTCAGTCTAATTTCACACTTGTGGAGAAGAAACTACTTGAGGTGGAGGAAAAAGACAAAGTGCGTAATTTTAAGAATCCAATTACTGGTGAATATGTTATGGCTGTTTATGGGATAGAGCCATGTAGGGAGATTGGCCTGATAAAGGAGAGGATAAAAGAGGCTATTCTCGATGGCGTGATAGCCAATGATTTCGCAGCGGCGGATAAATTTATGCGGCAGATTGCTGAAGAATATGGATTAAAAGCTGTAAAGTAGTATGCGCTCGTCTATTTTGTTGATATATATGGGAGGAACGATTGGCATGAAGGCTGATCCAGATGGTGTTCTAAAGCCTTTCGATTTTTCACAGATCTCGTCGGAAGTCCCGGAATTAGGCAAATTTGCCTGTAAGATAGATCATCTGGTTTTCGATCCGCTCATAGATTCTTCAGATGTGGAGCCAGGCATGTGGAGCACGCTTGCTGGGATTATAGAGCAGAATTATAATGAGTACGACGGTTTTGTGGTCTTACATGGAACAGATACTATGGCTTATTCTGCGTCGGCGCTTAGTTATATGTTAGAGAATTTGGGTAAGCCGGTGATTTTTACGGGAAGTCAACTGCCTATTGGGGCGTTGCGCACAGATGGGCGTGAGAATCTTCTCTCGTCTGTGGAGATAGCCTCCGCTAGGCGTTACGACGGAAGTCCCATGGTAAGCGAAGTCGCGATTTATTTCGGCTCTAAACTTCTCCGTGGAAGTTGCAGCACTAAGGTAAATGCCGAAAGTTTTGAAGCATTTGCTTCTCCTAATCTGGAGCCATTGGCCACGGTCGGAATCAATATCAAGTATAACGAACCCATTTTGAAGCCACTCCCTTGTGAGCCATTGAAGGTGCATAAGAACTTGGATACTAGAGTAAGTATACTTAAGATACATCCGGGTATAACTCCGGCGCTTGTTTCTAATGTACTTCTCGGTGAGGATACAAGGGCTGTGATAATCGAGACCTACGGAGCCGGTAATGCTCCTTCTAAGGATTGGTTCTTAAATATTGTTCGGAAGGCTTCGGATTCGGGGAAAATCTTAGTGAATGTGACTCAATGTCTTTCCGGTAGTGTCAATATGGACATATACGCTAACGGGAAAGCCATGGAAAAGTGCGGTGTCATCTCCGGGGGCGATTCTACCACGGAGTCTATGCTAGCAAGATTATTCTATTTGTTAGGGAAATACGGAAGCGATACCGATGCCGTTCGGCGGGCATTGGCGTTATAGAATGTTCATCGACTGCTCACGCATTTTTTCAAGTTCATCTTTCATCTTTACGACAAGTTGCTGAATCATAGCGTGATTAGCTTTGGAGCCTGTGGTGTTTATCTCGCGACCCATTTCCTGAATTATAAATCCGAGTTTCTTTCCCGGATATGGTTCGTTGTTAATGGTGTCTATAAAGTATTTACAATGCTGACGTAGCCTTACCTTTTCCTCGTTAATATCCAGTTTTTCTAGGTAGAAGATCATCTCCTGCTCGAAGCGGTCGTTATCCATTTTTAAGTTTAGATCTTCGGCTGCTTTGGTGATGCGTTCTTTTATTGCGTCTATGCGTTGTCCTTCGTAGCTTTCTACTTTATCGTATAGGTTAAGGATTTCTGTTACTCTGGAAGTGACGTCGTGGTATAGGATTTCACCTTCTTTAGCGCGGTATTCGTTAACACTATTTAGGCAATCTTCGAAAGCCTTTTCTATTGTAGGCCAATCGTCTTCTTCTATAATATCGACTTTTTGCGAGTCTATAACGTCGGGTAGTCTTATGACAGAGGATAGGATCTGGGCTGCACTTTGTGGATTTACGAATAACTCGTAAGGGCTTCCCGCTTTCTGGGCCAATAGGTTCAGCTGTTCGATATAGCCTTCTGCTATTTTTTCGTTAATAGAATGGGAGGCCGCCAGTTCATTTGCTTCCCATGTCATGTATACATCTATTGTGCCTCGTTGTAGCGATTTTGCTATTTTCTGCCTTATAAGTAAATCTTTGTCTTTAGGGAGAAGGTTGGATTTTATGCTTATGTCCGCGCTTTTTCCATTAAGAGTGCGGATCTCGATGGTGAGTTTTCCTTTGGGCAAAATTGCTGCAGCCTTGCCGTAGCCTGTCATTGACTTTATCATAGTGTATCTGTCTTTAGATATGCAAAATTAAGCAACATTCAGGAAATAACCTATAAAAAAGAGAGGAGACAAAACTATTTTAGTCTGTCTCCTCTTATCCTTTTAAGAAAGAATTTCGTTTTATTTCTTTCTTGCCTTGTATCTCTGGTAGAACTGATCTACACGGCCGGCTGAATCGACTATCTTAGTCTTACCGGTATAGAATGGGTGAGATGAACTTGAGATCTCGACCTTTACTACAGGATATTCAACACCATCTACATCGATAGTCTCTTTCGTGGTAGCGCAAGAGCGTGTGATGAATACTTCCCCGTTAGACATATCCTTGAAAGCTACAAGGCGGTAGGTTTCGGGATGAATTGCTGTCTTCATAATTACACTAGTGTTTAAAAATTGAGCTGCAAAGATAGTCTTTTTATTTTAGAAAACAAAACTTACAGATTTACTGGAATGACGTGAGCAATAACAGTGGTTTTGCTCCCCAAAGGTGTCAAAATAAGCTTTTTGTGAGCAAAAAGTGCACTTTTACTAACAGCATCTCCCTTTGACACAGATGATTATTGTTAAATTTGTTCATGGGTGACTAGTCCCCAAGCTCTCTTTCTCTTCACAATTTTATTTCTGAGTTGTATTACTTTTGTCCTTGAAAAGGCCTTATTTTCGGACAAAATAGTCAGATTGAAGTTTTTGTCCGAGAAAAGGCTGTTTTCTCGGACAAAAATAGGGTCAGGGGGAAAACCCTGTGTAAGAAAAAGCCCCCATACCCATTAGGATTGGCGCACCAAAAGTTGATGATGTATAATGCATTCTAGAGTACAACAATTGCCCACCACGAATTGATTAAGAGTCTTGGTTGTAGGTCTTTGCTATTG
>ERZ808262.99-NODE-99-length-67951-cov-27.135222_pt1 | contig 67951 bp, 51 predicted proteins | sample MGYA00520895_ERZ808262 | MGnify/ENA primary metagenome ERZ808262 (study PRJEB31516, sample SAMN03275588) | gut metagenome | biome: mammalia-associated habitat; material: feces | host: Papio cynocephalus | place: Kenya | collected 2012-08-02 ...
TAATGCAAAATGCCTGTTCTATGCGTTCTGTGGCCATTTTCCCTGTCATTGGCGTAGCGGTCATCCGTTCCGGTATTGGCTTGGTGTCATTCCTGTGTGGGCCTTGAAGAATTTGTAGAAAACAGAAGGGTTCGGGAAATGGAGCTTGAAGACAATCTCCTTGATGCTGTCGTCAGTGTACTTGAGCATATTCTTGGCCTCAAGCACTACGAATGAGTCGATCCAGTCGGGTGCGGAGCGTCCGCTGACTTGCTTGATGAGTTTTGATAGGTATTTCGGGGTCAGGCCAAGCCGGCTGGCGTAGAAGGCCATGTTGCGTTCGGATGTGTGATGTTCGGTGACCAATGACATGAAATGCTCAAAAATCAATTTTACCCTGGTGTTGACCATCCCTCCTGTCGTTGTCTGTGGCCTGACCACGTTTTCTTCCATCAAGCCTCCAAGCACATAGAACAATGATCCGATCAAGGATCCTACTGCCTCTTTTTTGTTGAGAACATCGGAGGACAGGATCTCTCCAATCAGATCCAAGTACTTGGAGCAGAAAGAAATGTTCCGTTCATTGAGTTTTACGCATGGCTCTGTCAGTAATTTCAGACGGTCATCAAAAATTTTCTTAAAGTCGAAACTTATGCTGGAAAGATACTCCTTTGAGATCGCCATGACTATGAACTCATATGAGTTGTCATCGGTAAATGGTGACTTGTTGATCTTGATTATGTTTCCTGGAGTGCCTACGAACAGGGTGCCCTTCCTTATAGAGTATGATCTAAGGTTGATTTCCACATCAAGCCCGCCTGATTTGCAGAAGATGGCAATGTAGGCATCGCTGCGGCAGGGATATTTCAAAAATTGAAGTTCATCGCTGTACTTTACATCCAAGATGAAAAAATCATCTCCAAGCTGTACTTCGTTCTGGACGGGGACAAGTTTCCTGATTTGCTTCAGGCCGATATTCAATAATGAATCAGACATCAATAAATTGTTTTTTGTATCGAAAGGCAAATGTAAGAAATTTTTACCATATCGCAAAAATTCGCAATTTTCTACCTTTTGATAATCATCGAATCCATATGGCTATTCCAAAGGCGTAATTTGGCAATTTATTTGTAGGAATCCCGTCTGTTTGGCACAATTAAGAAAATCAAGAATTTATGAATATGAACAAGTACATTGTCAAAATCTCAACGTTGATCATCGCGGCTTTTGTGCCTGTGGTGATGAGCGCCCAGCAGACCCTCACTTTGGAGCGGTGCCGTGAAATGGCTGTGGAGAACAACAAGACTCTGAAGCAGGCGGAAACCAAGATCGAGATGGCTGGTTACGACCGTAAGATAGCTTTGGCTAATTATTTCCCGAATATTTCAGCTACGGGCTCTTACATTTACAACGGCAATGACATCGCCCTTGTGGGCGATGCCGCATCGCAGAAACTTCAGAACATGGGAACGCTGGTCCATTCGCAGTTTCAGGACTTCGCCCAGAATCTGATGACAGCCATAAAATCCAATCCTGCGGCGGCGCTTGAGTACGCAGGCAGCCCGATGTGGCAGACTGTCCTTGGCGCTCTGTCGCAGACAGACATGTCTCAGGCGATCAATGCGTTGGGAAAAGAGATTGATGATGCGTTCCACCCGGATCTCCAAAACATATTCGTTGGTGCTGTCACGGTTCAGCAGCCTGTTTTCATGGGCGGGAAAATCATTGCCGCGAATCACATTGCCAAATTGGCAGAGCAGCTGTCAAAGACGCAATACGACCAGCAGTACCAACAGGTGATTGTCGATGTGGATCAGGCGTATTGGCAGATTGTCTCAATCGCTAACAAGAAGAAACTCTCCGATGCCTACGCCGACCTGCTTCACAAGATGGAGCACGATGTCGATCTTTCCGTCAAGGAGGGCGTGGCCACTGAGTCAGACGCTCTTCAGATCAAGGTGAAGGCCAACGAGGCCGACATGCTCAAGACCAAGGCAGACAATGGCTTGACCTTGGCTAAAATGCTTCTTTGTAAGCAGATAGGTTTGGACCTCGGCACTGAAATCGTTCTGGCTGACGAAAATCTTTCCGACATTCCTGTCCCGCAGATCGGCACGGAGAAGCCGCTGGAGCAGATCTACAGTGACAGGCCGGAGACCAGAAGCCTGGACCTTGCTTCCAAGATCTATGATGGAAAAGTGAGGGTCGCCCGTGCCGACATGATGCCTAAGATCGCCTTGATGGCAGGATATTCAATGACCAATCCAAACCTTAAGAATGGTTTCCAAAAAGACTGGGGCGGCTTCTTCAATGCCGGAGTGATGGTGAACATCCCGCTCTTTCACGGCTTCGAGGCCCTGAGCAAGACGCGTAAGGCCAAGGCGGAGGCGACATTGTACAGGACACAGTTGGAAGATGCCAAGAATCTGATAAACCTCCAGGTCACGCAGCTTCGCAAGCAGGAAGGGGAGGCGTTCGAAAAACTCACGATGGCACGGAATAACCTTGCGAGCGCGGAGGAAAACCTTCGGACTGCCACTGTCGGCTTCGAGGAAGGCGTTGTGGAGACGAACACCGCTCTGGCTGCCCAGACCGCATGGCTAAAGGCTAATTCTGAATATATTGACGCGGGAATCGAACTTCAGATGCTGGCCGCCAATCTTAACAAGGCCGAAGGAAACAGTCATGCCCAGGCAAAATAATCAATTGATAATAATAAAAACGTAAGAATATTATGGAAAAGGAAAAGAAAAGCTACAATCTTGTGATCGGTATTGTGGCGCTGATCGTTATCATTCTTCTGATCGCTGTAATCGGCTATTTTGTCTCTAAGCCAAAGCCGCTGGTAATCCAGGGTGAGGCCGAGGCCAGTGAGTATAGGGTTTCAGGCAAAGTCCCCGGGCGAATCGAGGAAATGTATGTAAAGGAAGGCCAGATGGTGCACAAAGGAGACACTGTTGCGTTCATCGACTCTCCTGAGGTTCGTGCCAAGCTCGCGCAGGCTAACGCGGTCAAGGCTGCCGTGAGCGCCCAGAGCAGGAAGGCCCAGAACGGTGCCCGCAAGGAACAGATAGCCGGTGCCTATGAACTGTACCAGACGGCTCTCGTGCAGGAGGATGTGATGAGAAAGTCCTTCGACAGGATCCAGAAGCTTTACGACCAGAAGGTCATAGCCGCCCAGAAATATGATGAGGTCAAGGCAAAATATGACGCCGCCGTCGCTCAGACAAAGGCCGCCAAGAGCCAGTACGACATGGCTGTGAATGGCGCCCGCGCCGAGGACAAGGCTTCCGCGCAGGCTCTGGTTGATCAGGCAAACGGCGCGTTGATGGAAGTGGAGTCCTATCTTGGCGAGTTGTATCTGACATCACCTTCGGACGGAATCATCTCTGCGGTGTTCCCTAAGGTAGGTGAATTGGTCGGCCAGGGAGCTCCTGTGGCCAGCGTCACTGACTTGAACGACATCTGGTTCACTTTCAATGTCCGTGAGGATTATCTTCATGGAATGAAGCAGGGCGACAAGATCACGGTGATCATTCCTGCCCTTGACGGCAAAGAGGTTCCGGCGACAGTGAACTATGTTGCGGTCAGAGAGTCCTACGCCACATGGAAAGCCACGAAGGAGACAGGAATGTACGATGCCAAGACATTTGAGGTCAGGGCTGTACCGGATGTGAAGGTCGAAGGCATTCGCCCGGGCATGTCAGCAATCGTTAAATAGGAAACTGTGCTATGACTAACTGGCAGAGAATAATCGCGGTCGCGCGCCGTGAACTCAGGATCATCAGGCAACGTCCGCTCTATCTTCTGGGTTCGGTCGGTGTGGTCGCTTTCTGCGCCATATTCTTCCTGACATTTTTTAAGGCCGGCTTGCCGAGTGACATTCCAATAGGTCTGGTGGACTATGACTATTCCTCGACATCAAGGAATTTCTGCCAGCAATTGGATGCCACTCAGTTGGGCAAGGTTGTACACTATGATTCCTTCGCCGCTGCGCGGGAGGACATGAACAGAGGCAAGATCTCCTCTGTCTGTGTAGTGCCTGTAGGGATGAACGATGACATCCAGGCGAACAGACAACCTAAGATAACGTTCTACGTCAATGGCCTTTACTTCGTGAGCGGAGCTTTGGCTTGGAAGGACTTGCTGACGATGGTCAATCTGACCAACGGAGCTGTCCAGAGGGAGGCGTTCAGGGCACGGGGCTACAATGACAGCCAGATCATGGGCATGATCCAGCCGGTCAATGTGGATCTGCATCAAATAGGTAATGTGACCACGAACTATGGCTATTACCTGTGCAGCGTCCTGTTGCCAGGGGTGTTGGAGATGATAGCGATAATAGTCCTTATATATTCCTTGGGCGCAGAACTTAAATACGGCACTTCCCGCCACCTGCTCAAGACTTCGGGAGGTTCGATTGTTACCGCCATTGCAGGCAAGCTGCTTGTGTGGACACTGACGTTCTCGGCCATCGGCCTGATTCTCATCATGGTGATGTTCCATAGGCTTCATTTCCCTCTGGCCGGTTCGATCTGGAACATGTTCTTGGGAATAGTCCTGATGGTTCTTGCCAGTGAGGCGGTGGCGATCTTCATCATCGAGATGCTTCCGGTGCCGAGACTGGCTTTGAGTATCGGAGCCCTTTACAGTGTGCTGGGATTCTCTCTTTCGGGATTTACGCTTCCGATTGAAGCCATGCCTCCTTACATTCAAGGGCTTGCGTCCGCATTCCCACTCCGTCACTACTATCTGTTCTATGTGCAGGAGGCAATCTTAGGCGCGGGATTTGCCGGATGGTGGAAGCAGGCGGTCTATCTGCTGTTGTTCATCCTTGTGCCTCTCACAGGGCTGTACCGCCTGAAGAAAGCGTACATTTACCAGAATTACCCTAAAGACTAAGTGAAATGAGCAATTCATACTTAAAGACATGGATCAAGGACTTCTGGGGAATATTCTGCCATGAGTTCCGTCAGATTTTTTCGGACAGCGGCGTCCTGTTGATCTTTTTGGTGGCCGGACTTGCCTATCCGTTGCTTTATAATCTGGTTTACCTGAACGGAATACTGTCAGATACTCCTGTGGCGGTAGTGGATAACTGCGACAGCCAAGACAGCCATCGTCTGATAAGGGAAATTGACGCCACAAGAGAAGTGGAGGTCGCCGCCAAATGTGTGAACATGGCCGAGGCTGAGAAGATGATGCAGGAGCGCAAGGTCAACGGCATCATATATTTCCCTTCAGATTTCACCGAGAAACTTGCCCGGAATGAGACGGCCACGTTCTCCGTCTATGCTGACATGAGCAGTTTCCTGTACTACAAGAACGCATTGATGGCGACGAATTTCGTGATGCTTCATGAGGTCGGCAAGATACAGATGCAAAGGTATTCATCCTTGGGCATGACTGAGCAGTCCGCGCTTCAGACTGTGAAACCTCTGGGCTACGAGGAAAACAATCCTTACAACAGGGCTTTCAACTACAGTTTCTTCCTTATCTCCGCGATCTTGATGATCATCATCCAGCAGACACTGTTCTACGGAATGTCCCTGCTGGTCGGAACCGCAAGGGAGCGAAACCGCAGTTTCGCCTCGCTGCCTGACCGGTTGGAAGGCCATGGCGTGGGTCGTGTTGTCTTGGGACGCGGTGGCGCCTATTGGCTTCTTTATCTTGCCGTCGGGATGTACATCATCTTCATCGTTCCTTCCATATTCGGCATTCCTCAAAGAGGAGAATTCCATGATGTGCTGGCTTTAGTGGTGTTCTTCATCACCGACTGCGTGTTCTTCAGCATGACATGGAGCACTCTGATCACAAGGCGGGAGTCAGTGTTCCTGCTCTTCCTCGCGATGTCCCCGGTGGCTTTGTTCCTTACGGGATGTTCGTGGCCGACAATCGCTTTCCCTGAATTCTGGCGTTGGTTTTCGTACATTTTCCCATCAACGTTCGGTGCGCAAGGTTTCATCAACCTCAGTACTGCCGGAGGGGACATGGGCGCTGCCGATGTGCAGATGAAGGCCATGATCCTGCAGACTATAATCTACTTCTTTCTCTCCTGCGCCGCCATATATGCTGAGAACTGGTTCATACGCCACAAGGAATCTTTGCTTGAGAAACGCAGCAGGCTTGAGAAGCGCATCGGCATAGATCGCGCGGAGGACGCGAAGATCATTGCCGGCAAGTAAGGGCAAATTCAATATACCAAACTGGTTAATACTGGCCGGTAGATAATAGATGTAAGGCTATAGACACTGAATCCCGAATTTTGGTAACGTGCAAAATTCGGGATTCAGTGTCTATAGCCGACTCTTTAGGTTTTGAGAGTCTACTTGTCGGTCACTCTCCGACGTGGAAAGCCACGCGGAGTTCTTCGATTTCCTCGTCGGTGATCGGGTTCAGTTTGCCCAACGGTGCCGCCAGAACCAGCGAGCGGGCGCTGAAGTCAGCCACCTCAAGGCGATCGAACGTGTTGATGAGCTTGTCGCCTGTCACTACAACCGAATCGTTCTCCAACATGACGAACGGCCTCTTTTTGAATTCATCGGCAAGCTCGGCAAGATGTTCGTTGTACTGGCTTCCGAACGGGAATGTAGGGATGTCCTGAAGGAATATCCAGCTTTCCGGAATCGTGCGCACGTCAAACTTGACACCAGTCGTGCAGAATCCCATCAAAGCAGGGGACTGGGTCATGATTATCGAGTTGACCTTAGGGTTACGGCGGTAGATCTCATAGTGCAGTGCCACCGAGCGGCTGGCTCTTTTCCCGGCCTCTACCATTCCGTCTTTCACCTGTACAATGTCCTCCGGGTCAAGATCCCAACGCTGCATGCTGGAAGGGGTGATGAGAAAATCATTGCCTCTCCAGCGCACAGACGCCGTTCCGTAGGAGCTGCACATGAGCCCCTGCGAGCATGCCCTGCGGACAATCTTGCAGATCTCGGCACGGATCGCCCTTTCATCTGATGGATGCTTCACATCCATAAAATGCTGGAAGGTGTTGTTCACCGCCCTTTCGTGCTGGAGGATCTGATCCTCGCTGAGGTATTTAGGCTCGCCTAAGATTTTGGCGTTCAGAATGGTGCGTGCGCAGAGCTCAAGAGTCTCAAATCTTTGGTAAGCATCGGCGATGTCATCACCTGCGACCACGACCCCGTGATTCTCCATGATGACGGCCTTGAATTCCGGATTCTTCTTGAACTCGGCCACGATCTTCTTTCCAAGAAGCTCGCTGCCAGGAAGTGCGTACTCGGCAAATCCTACAGGGCCGCATGTGGCACGCGCCTGCGGGATAATGCTGGTGTCAGGAACCTGGTGAACCATGCTGAAGGTCACCAGTCCTGGAGGATGGGCGTGGATTACAGAATGAATGTGCGGATTCATTTTGTAGATGGCCTTGTGGAACGGGTACTCGGATGATGGCCTGTGAGGTCCCACAATGGTTCCATCGGCTTTCACACACATGATGTCAGCCGAGGTCAACGATCCCTTGTCAATTCCAGCCGGAGTGATCCACATGTCTCCGTTGTCGTCCATGATGGACAGGTTGCCACCGGAGGTCGTGGTCATCTCGCTGCGATAGATCCTGCCGATGATGATTGCGATTTGCTCGGCTGGATGCATCAGATTTACGTCAAGCTGTTTCATAATATGAATGAATTACATTGAAGTTATTGTTCTAAGGCAAAGCGGCTGCTCAGATTCCCGATCATGCCAGCATGACCTGTCCGCCTGTTACAGGAATCGCCTGCCCGGTCTCTCCTGTCTGGTCAATAGCGTAGAGGATGGCCTTGCAGACATCTACGGGGTTGCAGCCCTTGCGCATAGGCACTTGGGCCAGGTAATAGTCCTTGACATCCTGCACAGTCTTAGCTCCCGGGACCTTTCCTGCGTTCAGGTACTGGATGAACAGACCGTTCTCAGGGTTGCTCCACAGCGGTCCATCGTAATAGTTCCCTGGACAGATGCTGTTGACCTTAACCCTGTAAGGAGCAAGTTCAAGAGCGAATGACTGGGTCAGGCCTATGCCGCCGAACTTGCCTCCGGCGTAGGCGAAATTGGCCTTGCTGCCGCGCAGCCCGCTCTTGCTGTTGACTTGTATGATGTCAGCGAAATACTCCGGATCCCATGCGGTCTCGATTTTCATCAGGTGTGAGGCGACCTTTGCGCAGAAGAAGTAAGCCTCATAGTTGATTTTGGTGACGAACTCGAAGTTCTCCGGAGTCATCACATCCAGTCCTCCGGCGCGGACAACCCCGGCGTTGCTGACAAACGTGTCCAAGGCACCGAAGTTCATCACGGTCACCTTCATCAAGTTTTGAAGGCTTGCCATGTCGGCGACGTTTGTCTTTACGAATATCGCCTTGTTGGATCCGGCTTTCTCATTGAAACTTGCCGCTGTCTTCTCACCCGTGGTCTCGTTCAGGTCTGCCACCACGATGTTGGCTCCTTGGGACATCAGCTCGCGGGCGATGCCTTCCCCGAATCCTTGAGCGGCTCCTGTGACGATGATGGTCCGGCCTTCCACGCGTCCATTTGACGCGGACGAGGCAACCCTGCGGCGGTAGTTCTCCACCTCCCAGTTGTCGATGAAGTCAATCCAGGCCGGCTCCATCGGATGCTCTCCTCCGAAACTCTGTGCGTGGTACGCCACCTTCATCGCGTCTGTGAACACATCCGTGATGATCTGCGCGTTCTTTGCGCTGTCGCCTGCAGCCACTAGGCCGATGCCCTTGATAAGCAAAACCTTTGGCGTGTAGCCCTTCACTTTTGTGAAAGACTCGATCTTCTCTTCCGCCTGCTTGAGAATATCCTGGCCGGACTCGGAGTCTATGAAGATGTAGGCGCTCTTGCAGTACACGATCATGTCCGGGGTGAATGGCTTGGAGATCATCTCGAAATGATTGTCAAGGAAAAAGTCCACAAGGGCATTTTTTGTGACCTTCAGCGTTTTGAGCCCCCTCCCGGAGCGCGAGAGCATCTGCCTGACCGCAGGAACGATGTCTGTTACGGTGTCGGAGACGGTTGTCTCACCCTCAGGAAGCGCGGCCACCTTTGCCTTGAGTTTTTCAAGGATTTCTGAATATATCGCCTCGATCCCGGCGGTGGTGTCTCCGCCCACGAATATTCCGTGGTTCTGGAGAAAGATCACCTGCGGCTCCCTGCCTTTGGCCTTCTTGTAGGCCTTGATCCGGTCGTAAACCTTCTTGAAAAGCGTGTAACCAGGGTCGGTATATTCAATGAAAAGGGCTTCGGGGAATATTTCCTTGCAGGCCGCCTCGGCGTTCACCGAGCACATCAGGCCGTTCACAAGGGTGGGGTGAAGGTGCACAACGAAGGCGAATCCCATGCAGTTGTGAAGGGATGTCTCCACGGATGGCCTCCTGTCCTTTGTCACGCAGGCCGCCGCGAGGTCGTTCTTGACCTGCTCCTCGCGGACCACAGTGTCATCGCTGTAAGCCTTTTCGCCCATCTCGTTCAGAAGGGCTCTGTCAAGGACGGCGAACCCGTCCTCTGTTATCGTCGCGAGGGCGTGGCCGCTGGCCTTGACCCAAAGATTATCGTTGTTTTTATAGGATGTGTTTCCTCCTCCGGCGATCACGAATCTGGAGTCCTGGCCGAACTTCCTGGAAATCGCGATAAGATCTTCAATTTGTTTCATGTCCGTGTGTCAATTATGTGATTTGTAATATTCCTAAAGAATGGTCCTGCGGATCAGCTCGTCGCCGGCTTCGATTGAGTCAAGCCCGGCCTGATGCGCGGCCACCGCGCAGGCTCCACGGTAGTTGGTTCCTCGCAGTCTCTCGCTGAGTCCCTCCGAGTTGTCGCGGGTGCGCAGGCGGATCGGCTCCAGGGCCGGAGTGTTGTGCTCCGAGCCGAAGGTGACAATGAATCCCTCGTCCTGAAGATAGTCGGAGTATCTCTCGAGCACCTCGGTTGTGTTGCGCGTCGTGATGAATTCGACTGATCTGATCCCGCGTTTTTTCAACGTGTCGGAGGCTTTCTGGAGGTCTCCCTCAAAATCGGTGAAATCGCCTTTCGGGTCATCGGCCAGGAACGGGTAGGTCGGGATTCCGCCGGCGGCCTTGATGATCCGGCAGACTGTTTCCATCGGAAGGAACGCTTCCGGATCCTCTGGCACGAAGGCCGCACCTCCGGACTTGAGAAGTCTGCTCCGGATCTCGTTCTCCACCGCCGCCTCGTTTTCCAGGGCGGATTTCAGGGGCTGGCCACCGAAAATCCTCTCATAGAGGTCGATCCGGTCTTTTGTCTCTTTATGTTTAGACTCCACCGCATGTCTCAATCCTTTGGCAAGATGCCTCTCACGGACTGATCCTCTGGTCAGATTCTTCACGACTGTCTTGAAGTCAATTCTGAATCCGGCCTTGACCGAGTCAAGGTGGGTGTTAAGCTTGACGCACATTCTTTCCACCTGTGCATTCGACTCGGCCCTCACCCGGGCGAGCATCCTGGCCTCTTCTCCGCTTAGGACCACCGGGTAGGACAGGCCTTTCCCGCTGAGGTAGGTGCGTCCCGGGTTGTTCGGATCGTTCACCCTGAGCCCGGCGGCCTGGTCCTCGCTGTTCAGAGAGATAAACTCGATGTTGAACATCGGGTAGAGGTGTCTCGCGGCGCATTCATCATTCCACTCCCTGTAGCCGTCCAAGCTATAGAAGTCGTTGATTCCCACAACTCCGACTCCTTCTGAAGCGGCCATGTCCAAAGCCTGTCTCACGCCAGTGAAGGCACTGAACGAGAATGGAGTGTGAAGATGTGCGTTTACATCGATTATTTTTTTCATATTAATGAATATTCATTTTTTCAAAAATAATAATAATCCGGCAAAGCCAATTCTTCAATGTGGATTTTTAAAGCCATTCGATCAAATTTGAAATTAATTTGCTAAATTTGCGGAATATGCCACGAAGAAAATTTCGATAACATAACAAATCTTACAAATGGAAAAGAAACAACAAGGCAACATTTTCGCTATTGTGATCATGTTCTTTCTGTTTGCGATGATCTCCTTTGTGACCGGATTTCAGAATCCATTCGGGGTCATCGTGAAGCAGCAGTTCGCGGCGTCGAACTTCATGTCTCAGCTGGGTAATGCGGCCAACTTCATCGCCTATGCGTTCATGGGTCTTCCTGCCGGTATGATTTTGTCCAAGAGGGGCTACAAGTTCACAGCCCTCGCGGCGGTGACCGTAGGCTTCATCGGAGTCGGGATCACATTCATTTCAGGAATAGCCGGCAGTTTCGCTGTCTATCTTCTCGGTGCATTCGTTTCCGGTTTCTCGATGTGTATGCTCAACACGGTTGTCAACCCTATGCTCAACACCCTTGGCGGTGGCGGCAACAGAGGCAACCAGCTCATTCAGTGGGGCGGCTCTTGCAATTCGCTGAGCGCCACTATCGTGCCGGTTCTTGTAGGATACCTCATCGGTGACGTGGCCAATGACACTCAGATCTCTGACGCGAACCCGGCGCTTTTCATCGCCATGGGTATCTTCGCGCTTGCGTTTCTCATCATCGCCGTGTCTAAGATTCCTGAGCCTGAGCACGAGGCTACGGCCGTATCCGGTGACTCCAGCAAGCTCACCCTCAGTGAGAATGTCAAGGGCGCCCTGTCGTTCAGACACTTCGTTCTTGGAATCATCGCGATCTTCCTGTATGTCGGAGTCGAGGTCGGAATCCCTAATTTTGTCAATCTGTATATGACAATGACACCGGAGCTTGGCATCAGCGCCGCTGTGGCCGGAACAATCGTTGGAATGTACTGGTTCCTTATGCTCGTGGGCCGTCTTGTAGGCGCTTCCGTGGGTGGCAAGGTCTCCAGCCGCGCCATGGTTGCCTTTGTCGGAACTGTCGCTATAGTATTCCTTCTCCTTGGAATGATACTTGGCGACACGACAACCGTCAAGTTCCCTGCCATCACCTCGCAGCTTTCGTTCTCCCTTGCTGAGATTCCAATCGGTGTGATGTTCTTCATCCTCTGTGGTCTCTGCACTTCAGTCATGTGGGGCGCGATCTTCAACCTCGCTGTTGAAGGACTTGGCAAGTACACATCAATCGCTTCCGGACTGTTCATGGTGATGGTTTGCGGTGGTGGGATTCTGCCTCTCATCCAGGGCGCTGTCGCTGATTTCTCAGGCTACCTTATCAGCTATGTTGTTGTCATCATCGCTGTCGCCTACATCCTCTGGTACGCCCTCTTCGGTTCCAAAGTGAAAGAGACAGCTTAACTGAAAATCTGTCCCGGTAAAGCATGATTTACCGGGACTAATCATAAAATATCATGGAACAGACTTTAGTAATAGGAATAGATGTCGGTGGACAGACCACCAAATGCGGTGTGGTTGACGCGCGCGGCACAGTGCTGGCCCAGACGGTGATCCGTTCGGACTCCTACACTGAGGTGGAACCTTACATAGCCGAGTTGGCGGCTGCTTTGAAGAAGATAATCGCCGACGCCAACGCTGAGGGCCAGATCCGTGGAATTGGAGTCGGAGCACCTAACGCCAACTACTACACCGGAGAGGTAGAGAATGCCGTGAACCTTTCTTGGGGTCGCGCAGGCGCCATACCTTTCGCTGCAATGCTCTCCGAGGCGATGGGAGGAATCCCTGTGACCCTCACCAATGACGCCAACGCCGCCGCAATGGGTGAGATGACCTACGGAGCGGCAAGGGGAATGAAGAATTTCATCATGATCACCCTTGGCACCGGTGTCGGAAGCGGAATCGTCATCAACGGTGAGATGGTCTATGGCCACGACGGATTCGCCGGCGAGCTTGGTCACACCACGATAGTGCGTCACAATGGCCGTCACTGCAACTGCGGAAAAAACGGTTGCCTTGAGACCTACTGCTCCGCGATCGGAGTCGCCAGGACCGCCCGCGAGTGGCTGGACATGAGCAATGAGCCATCATCTCTCCGCAGCCTTGACAACATCACGTCGAAGGATGTCTACGAGGCCGCGAAGGAAGGCGATGCACTTGCCATCAAGATCTTTGAATATACCGGAACTCTCCTCGGAGAGGCTTTCGCCGACTTCATCGCGTTCTCCGCACCGGAGGCGATAGTCCTCTTCGGCGGCCTCGCGAGAAGCAGGGAGTTCCTCACCGAACCGATTCTCCGTTCGATGAACGACAACGTTCTCTCTCTCTGGAAAAACAAGGTCCAGCTGGTCTATTCCCAGCTTAAAGAGTCCGACGCCGCCATCCTCGGTGCCTCCGCCCTCGCGTGGGAAAGATAGTTGCCGTGGAGCGCAAGCTTCTGTAAATGAATATGTTGATGCACCCACCTCTGTCCCGTGTCGGGCAAGGGGAGGGTGTGTCTTGTCATTGAAGTACAATCACTTACCCTCCACGTGTTGCTGTAACCGTAGCTGCATTAAAAGCATATTTTCTAACCGAGAATCTCCTTGAGGAACGGGCCGGTGACGGAGGCGGGGTTCCGGGCGAGGGCCTCGGGGGTGCCTTGGGCGACAATCCGGCCACCTCTTCGTCCTCCATCGGGGCCAAGGTCGAAAATGTAGTCGACACTCTTGAGAACATCGAGGTTGTGCTCGATGATGATTACCGTGTTGCCTTGATCGACAAGCTGTTGCAGGACGTTGAGCAGCACTTTGATGTCCTCGAAATGGAGGCCGGTAGTCGGCTCGTCAAGGATGTACAGGGTGTTTCCGGTGGCTTTTCTGAACAGTTCGGCGGCCAGTTTCATACGCTGGCTCTCACCTCCGGAAAGTGTCACGGCTGACTGGCCGAGATGAACGTAGCCAAGCCCCACATCGACAAGCGCCTTAAGTTTCTGTGCGATCGCAGGAATCGGCCTAAAGAACTCGTAGGCCTCGCTGATAGGCATCTCAAGCACATCATTGATGCTCTTGCCCTTGTAATGTACGGCCAGCGTGTCTTCCTTGTACCGTCTGCCCCTGCACTCATCGCAGACCACATTCACGGATGGAAGGAAGTTCATCTCGATGACCTTGATTCCGGCTCCTTTGCAAGCCTCGCAACGCCCCCCGGCCACATTGAACGAGAACCTTCCGGCCTTGAACCCGCGCACCTTTGCGTCCGGAGTGTCTGCGAACAGATTGCGTATGTCGTTGAACACGCCGGTGAATGTCGCAGGGTTGGATCTCGGCGAGCGTCCGATCGGACTCTGGTCAATCTCGATCAGCTTGTCGATGTTTTCGACTCCCTCAATAGAATCATAAGCCAGAGGACGCATCTTCGCCCTGTAGAACTTGTTCTTGAGAATCGGCATCAGAGTCTCGTTGATGAGGGTCGATTTGCCGCTTCCGCTTACTCCGCTGATCCCGATGAAGCATCCCAGCGGAAAGTTCACAGACACGTTCTTAAGGTTGTTCCCTCTCGCTCCATTGATGCTCAAGAACTTGCCGCTGCCTGTGCGACGCACGGACGGAACCGGAATGGAATCTTTCCCCTGAAGGTAATCCAAAGTCTTTGACTTTCCGAATATGCAGTGCCTTGCGGTCTCCTTGTCCAGCGATGCCGGAACCTTTCCATTTTCCGGTGAATATTCCATCAGAGCCTTCAGAGGGGCGTTCAGGCATATTCTTCCACCTTTTTCGCCCGCTCCCGGACCCACATCCACAAGCCAGTCGGCGTTCGTCATCGTCTCGTAGTCATGCTCTACGACCATTACGGAGTTGCCCTCGTCCCTTAGCTCTTTCAATGAATTGATCAGCTTTCGGTTGTCTCTTTGGTGCAGCCCTATGGACGGCTCGTCCAGGATGTAAAGCACATTGACGAGTTTTGAGCCGATCTGCGTGGCTAGCCTGATCCGCTGGCCCTCTCCACCGGAAAGCGAGGCCGTAGGACGGTCAAGCGACAGATAGTCAAGGCCTACGTCCAGCATAAACTGGACCCTTTCGTTGAGTTCCTTGAGGATGTCACGGGCGATGTTGTTCTCCCTCGTGTTCAGTTTTCCCGGCAGGGACAGGAACCATTCCTTAAGCTCTGTCATCTCCATCGCGGCCACCTCGGAGATGGTCTTGCCGTCGATTTTGAAGCATAATGCGTTCTCATTGAGGCGGGTCCCGTGGCAGACAGGACACACGATCTTCTCATCGATGTCCTCCACGATTCCATCGAACGTGACCATCTCGGACATATTCCCTTCCCCTACACGGAACAATTCATCGCTTCCGAATATGATGTGGGATATCGCCTCGTCAGGAATCGAATCAATGGGATCGTACAGTGAGAAGTTGTATTTCCGTGCGATGGAGCGGATCACGTCAAATTTCTTGGTCTCCCTCATCTTCCCCAGCGGAACTATTCCACCGTCCGCTATCGAGACGGAGCGGTCAGGGATAATCGTGTCCATATTCACATCCACTATCATTCCAAGTCCTTTGCAGTGAGGACAGTAACCTTCCGGAGAGTTGAAGGAGAAAGAGTGTGGAGCCGGCTCCTGCAAGGATATTCCCGAATCTGGATCGACAAGATGCTTGGAGAAATGGCGGAGTTTGTCCGAGCCGGACTCCAGCAGCGCCACCGAGCCTTTGCCGAGGCTCAGCGCTGTCATCACGGAGTCCCGCACCCGCTTCCCGTCCCCCTCCGATGGCTTGAGTTTGTCCACAACCAGCTCGATGAAATGGCTCTTGTAGCGGTCCAGGGCCTCCACTTCGTTCAGCGGTAGGATATTCCCGTCCACCCTGACTTCGGTGTAGCCGCGCTTGCGGAGCTGGTCGAACAGTTCGCGGTAGTGCCCCTTGCGGCCGACAACCAACGGAGCAAGCAGGTAGCACTTTTTCCCCTTATATTCATTCATTATGAGGTCCACGATCTGCGCGTCGGTGTAGCGGACCATCTCTTTCCCCGTGACCGGTGAATATGCCCTTGAGGCCCTTGCGTAGAGGAGCCGGAGGAAGTCGAATATCTCTGTGATGGTCCCTACGGTCGAGCGAGGGTTGTTACCCGTGGTCTTCTGCTCGATCGCAATGATCGGACTCAGTCCCGTGATGCTCTCTACCTCAGGCTTTTCCAGCACTCCCATGAAGTGCTTGGCGTAGGTGGAGAGGGTGTCCATGTACCGCCTTTGCCCCTCGGCGTAGATCGTGTCGAACGCCAGCGAGGATTTCCCGCTGCCGCTAAGTCCCGTCACGACCACCAGTTCCCCTCTGGGAATGTCCACGTTCACCCCCCTGAGGTTATGCGCCTCCGCCCCCCGGATCTCGATATATTCTTTCTTGCTCATCATTTCCGCTTTTGTAACAGTTAAAAAGTGACTTGCTTCACCTTGGCCAAATCTGCGCCGACTTGTTTTTGACGCTTCTTATTCCGCAAATTTAACGAATATTCAGTAAATTTGTAGTCAAGATTAAAACAGACAATCAATGAGCCAGAATCATCAGCTTAACATCAAGACATTTATATTCAATTCTTTCCGTGAGAATTGCTATGTGCTTTGGGATGCGGAGGGGAATTGCGTGATTGTGGACCCGGGGTGCTATTGGCAGGAGGAGTTCGGGCGGCTCAAGGAGTTCATCGCTGCTGAGGGACTGAAGCCCAAGGCTGTGTGGCTGACACACGGGCATTTTGACCATGTGCACGGAGTGCTGAAGGTCGTGGCGGAATATTCAGTGCCGGTGCTGATGTCCCCGGAGGACAAGATCGTGCTGGACAACAACCGGAACGTGGTGAGAGAGTTCGGGCTGACGGCTCCGGATTCTTCTCAGATCAAGACTGTTGACATTTGGGACGGGGAGATTCTGGACACTCTGGATGGCGCGCCTTTCAAGGTGATCACCACTCCCGGGCACACTCCCGGTGGGGTTTGCTACTATTGCGAGCCTGACAAGGTGCTGCTCAGCGGTGACACCCTTTTCGCCGGCGCAATCGGTCGTACAGACCATCTTGGAGGGGATTATGACAGAGAGATAGTCAGCGTGATGGACAAGCTTATGGGTCTGCCGGGGGATGTGGATGTGCTTCCAGGCCACGGACATCGCACCACTATCGCTGACGAGCGTACCCACAACCCGTTCCTCCAGCCTTTCAACGAGCCGGAGGAAGACCCTGACTGGGATGGTGACGGAATAGAGATCGATCCCATCGGCCGCTGAGCTTGTCGAAGCGACTGAAATAACACAAAAGAACATAAATAATGCACATAGGAATAGCAGGCAACATAGGCAGCGGCAAGACAACCCTCACAAAGATGTTGGCCGCCCATTACGGATGGACACCGAAGTACGAGTCGGTGACCTACAACCCCTATCTGGAGGACTACTACAAGGACATCCCCCGCTGGTCGTACAATCTTGAGACATATTTCCTCGCCCAAAGGTTCAAGGACGTGCTGGAGATCGCCAGAAGCAAGGATGTCATCATCCAGGACAGGACCCTCTTCGAGGGCGTGCACATCTTCGTGGCCAACAACTACGCCATGGGCAACCTCACCAAGCGCGACTACGAGACCTACATGGACCTCTACAACGTGATGGCCGCCACGGTGCGCAAGCCCGACCTGCTGATCTACCTCAAGTCATCGGTGCCGCACCTCGTGGCGCAGATCCAGAAACGTGGCCGCGACTATGAGCAGACGATGAGCATTGAATATCTCAGCGGCCTGAACGACCGTTACGACAAGTGGATCAATGAATATGACGGCAAGATCCTCACCATCGAGGCGGATGACCTTGACTTCGAGAACCGCCCCGAGGACTTCGCCTCCATCACGGACCGCATCGACGCCGAGCTCTATGGCCTCTTCCCGCTGTAGAAGCAGACTACCCTAAGGTTATTTCTCATTCCTTATTGATGCCGATAAACCTGGCTCCTTCCCTCGAAGCAGACTGTCCTAAGGTTATTTCTCATTCCCCGAAGGCTGCGAGGACAGAAGTCGGGTAGAGAGCGGAGCCATCGGAGGTAAAGGCGCCTGCTCCGTATGCTCCCCAGTTGCGGTCCGGCTTCTCGTAGATCGAAGGTCTCCACTTACCGTCAACTTCCGGTTCCCAGTAGAAGACCCCGGCGCAGATGGACAAAGCTTTGGCCGAGTTCATGAAATCTTTTATGCACTTAGTTGAGGCTGCAAGGTCTGAGGCACTGCCACTCACACCAATCTCGCAGACCATAACCCGGCAACCGTATTTTGCGGCCAATGTCTTGATGTTCAGAATCGCAGCCGAGTTCATAGCCTTCCATGTCATTCCGGAGCCAGCCATCGGATAGTGCGAGAGTCCAATCATGTCGAACTTTCCACCGTTGGCCTTGAGTTTGTCAAAAAACCAAGAGTTGTCCTGATAGGCGTTGTCAATGTGGACAATAACCTGCGCTCTCGGGAATATGGCCTTGACGGCATCGTAGCCAGCGTTGTTAAGCGCAGTGTAGTTCTTCCAACCACCGGCGATCTCCCCTTTGTCATTGTAAAGCCGACCGGTTTCCCATAGCATGCCGGGACGGGTCTCATTGCCGACCTGAATCCACAGAGGAGTCACTCCGGCGGATTTAAGGGCTGAGAGAACATCCTTGGTGTGCTCGGCTACCTTGGCGGAAAGTCCCTTAAGATCCAGTCCTGACCACTCCGCTGGAGTGATCTGCTTTCCGGGATCAGCGAAGAAGTCACTGTAGTGAAAATCAATCATCACCGACATCCCCACATCGGCAGCCCGCTTGGCCATCGTCACGACATCATCCTTGCCGCTCCAACCGTTAGGATCCTCAGGCTTCACCCAAACGCGAAGACGAATGGCATTGACACCTGCGCTCTTCAGCACCGGAAACAGCCCCGTGTTCCCTTTGGCATCCTTGAAAGCTGTCCCATTGATTCTGGACGGATTGTGAGCCATGTCATATTCCATCTCCGAAGCCCAGCTTATGTCCGCCCCACGCGCAAAGGCCACCTCTTCGACCGGTGGAACATCCGGTTCCTCTTTCTTTTCGTTGTCCGAACCACCACAGCCGGCACCTAACACCGAAGCCGCAAGAACAGATGCGGCCAATGCAAAAAAACGGGAATATAAAGCACTCATTGTAAAATAGGCTAAAGACTCTCGATGTTCTTCTCGTTGAGCAGGTTCTTGCCCTCGGCCGTGTAGGCGTACTCGATGCGGTCGGCGTAGTGCTTCTCGACCTTGCCGCGCACGATCTTCATCGTGCTGTTCACCAAGCCGTTCTGCTCGGTGAACGGCTCCGGAAGCACGGCCACGGCGGCAGGCAGCCACCTCTCCGGGAACATCCCGCCGTGAGAGCCACCCTTCTTGTAGGAGTCGATCTCCTCCTGAATCTTCCTCAGCATCGCCTCCTTGCCCTCACGCGAGGCCGGATCCAGACCCTTCGAGGAAGCATATTCCTTGAGAGTGTCCTTCGCGGGAACGATCAGCACGATCGTGTAAGGATCCTGGTTGTTGTGCAGGATGACCTGCTCAATGTACTTGGAACCATCGGTCAATGAGTCCTCGAAACCTTCCGGACTGTACTTTTCACCGTCGGAGGAAATCAGCAGGGACTTGAAGCGACCCACAACGAAAAGATATTCAGAGTCATACATGTAGCCCATATCCCCAGTGTGCAGCCAGCCGTCTCTGAGTGCCTCGGCGGTGCCCTGAGGGTTCTTCCAGTAGCCGGCCATCACATTCTCGCCGCGAACGACGATCTCGCCCTTTGTGCGGAGCGGAACCTCCTTGCCGTTGTCGTCGCAGATCTTGAGGTCAAGCGGTTTCACAACGCGACCGGAAGAGCCAAACATCGCGTGTCCCTCGGAATTGGCAGAGATGATAGGCGTGGCCTCGGACACCCCGTAGCCCTGGAACATAGGGATGCCGATGGCGCAGAAATATTTCTGAAGCTCGATGTCCAGAAGCGCGCCGCCGCCGACAAAGAACTCCATCCTGCCGCCGAATCCCTCACGGACTTTCTTGAATATGATCCTGTCGAACAAGGCCATCAACGGCTTCTTCCAAAGCTGGAGGATGCCGCCACGGTTGTAATATTCCTTATTGTAAGAGATTGCGAGATTCAGGGCATAGTTGTAGAGTTTCTCGACCTTCGGACCCTGTTTGTGGATTGAGGTCTCGACATTCTTTTTGAAATTGCGGGCGAGAGCAGGTACGGACAGCATCACGTGCGGACGGACCTCCTTGATCGCTATAGGAATATTCCTGAGCGTGGCGAGCGGATTCGCTCCGGTCGGTACGGTGGCGATGCTGCTGCAGTAGGACATCATCGTGTAGAATCCGGCCACGTGCGCGAAGCAGTGGTCAAGAGGAAGGATGATGAGCATCGTGGAATCCGGCTTGACACCGATCACGGAATGCGCCTGCTCCACGTTGGCAGTGTAGTTGCGGTGGGTCAGCAGAACGCCCTTAGGGTCGGCTGTGGTGCCGGAAGTGTAGCTGATCGTTGCGTAGTCGTCCGGCTGCACGGACTTGTAACGCTCCTCGAACTCGGCCTTGTGGCCGAAGAGGTAGCTGTCACCTAGAGCCTGGACCCATTCCATCGACACCTCCTTGGCGTTGGCGGTCGGGACATCGTCAATGATGATGACTTTCTCCACTTTGTCCAATTGGGAGATTATCCGGCGGATCTTCGGGAGCTGTTGTCCGGACACGATCACGAACCGGGACTCGGAGTGCTGGATCCTGAAAGTCAAGTCATTGCTTTCCTCGAGTTTTATGGAGAGCGGAACATTCACGCCTCCGGCATAAAGGATCCCCAACTCGGTGAGAATCCACATGTTCCTGCCCTCGGAGAGAAGGGCCACCTTGTCTCCTTTGCGGAGTCCCATAGCCATCAGTCCGGCCCCGATGCGGTAGCCTTCCTTGCGGGTCTGTTCGAATGTTGTCTCGGTCCATTTGCCGTCCACTTTCTCGCGGAGGAACACATGGGAAGAGAACTCGTGGGTATATTTCTCCACAAATTCGATGATTGTCGGTCTTGTAGCTGACATATTTATTAAATGTTTAAATCTTTGAAAATCCGTGACGGCCTGTCTTTGCCGCTAACCAAGCTGGTTATTCGTCAATCTGTCTGACCTCCGGAAAGAGGCCGAAGAGCTCGGCGTCGATCTTGTCTGTCACGGTTTGGAAATCCTCCGGACGGTTCTCGAACTTGATCTTGTCCACATCGATGACCAGAAGATGGCCGTCATATTTGGAGATCCACTCATCGTAGCGCTTGTTGAGGCCGGTGAGGTAGTCGATGCGGATGCTGCTCTCATATTCCCTGCCCCTCTTCTGGATCTGCGCCACGAGGTTGGGAATCGTGGACTTCAGGTAGATCAACAGGTCCGGCTTGCTGACCAGCGACATCATCAGGTCGAAGAGGTCCGAGTAGTTCTCGAAATCCCTTGTGCTCATCAGCCCCATGTCGTGAAGGTTGGGGGCGAATATCCGGGCGTCCTCGTAGATCGTCCTGTCCTGGATGATGACATCGCTGCATCTTGAGATTTCCACCACATCCTTGAACCTTTTGTTCAGGAAATATATCTGGAGATTGAACGACCAGCGTTCCATGTCAGCGTAGAAATCGGAGAGGTAAGGGTTGAAGTCAACCGATTCGAACTTCGGGGTCCAGCCGTAGTGGGCCGCCAGCATCTTTGTCAGCGTGGTCTTGCCGCTGCCTATGTTGCCTGCTATCGCGATGTGCATATTCTTGATGTGTTTTGTTCAGTCTTTGTCGTCCGTCTCTTTTAGCAGGCCGGCCCGTATGCCGGGCTGTTTCCGCATTTGATAAAGAGTCTCAGTGCAAAATTAATAAATATTCCTCATAATCTGTAGAGGTTGAAGGCAGGCCCTTGGAATCAAGTTGAAAATGCGGCGGGTGTGTCCTTGCTTTCTCCTGTTTGTTGGAATGTAAAAATGGAAGAAAATCCCCGAAACTGTTGCAAAATCCAAATGGGGGGGGGTAACTTTGTGAGTTTAAATTATTTATCTAAAATGAAAACGAGACGGCTTAAAACGTACCAAACTCCTGAGGTGGAGATTTTGGCCTTTGAACTTGAAAAGGGTATGCTCAATGTCTTGAGCGGAGCCTCTGACACAGAAGAATTGAACGAAGAAGAGTTTGTTTGGTAATCATCAGAAGATCATGAAAACAATCATAAGGACAATCACGGCGCTTGCGTTCCTGGCGGGGTTCGCCGGCTGTGGGAAGGAAGACACAGGCTCTCCGGATAGGAATCCGGTCGGCGGCACTCTCGTGACCCTGACTGCGGACCAGGAGAGCACCGAGACCAAGGCCGTAATAAGTTCGGAGAACAGCAAGGCCATCAATTGGACAAAGGATGACGCTATCACGGTGATTGACGGAGTCGGCAGTAATGTCAGGTTCGCGTTGACGGAAGGCGCAGGAACAAAAAGCGGAAAATTCCAGGGTGAAGTCACCAAGCCTGCCGGCAGCTACACCGCGCTCTATCCTTACCAAAAGGATGTGACCGCATCCGAAGGCGCTCTCACAGGCGTAGTGCTGAAAAGCGAGCAGAAGGCTGTGGCTGGCTCTTTCGACCCGGAGGCGGCTCTGATGATGGGCGTGACCGAAACCGGAAGCACGAGTCTGAATTTTAAGAATATAGTGGGCTTTGTCAAGGTCACTCCAACCATTCCATGCGCGAGAATTACGCTTTTGAGCAATGACGCGAGCGACAAACTCGCAGGGTCCGCGGACATCACCATGACTGACAGTGAGCCAAAGGCCGCTGTCACAGCGGATGCTTCAAGCAGTGTCTCCATCGCTGGCGGCATCGAGGCTGGCAGGACTTATTACATCGCGATATTCCCGGAGAGTCTGTCCGAAGGCTTCAAGTTGGTCTTCACGGATTCGGAGGGGAAAGACTCCTATAAAAGCACTACCAAAACATTGGAGATCAAGCGCAACCTTGTCACCAACCTCGGCAGCGTTGAAGGAGCCGCTGATGAATATCCTTACGTCACCTTCTCAGCGGCAGGTGAGCAGACGTTCAAGATGACATTGGCGGATGGATTATCCGGCATAGAATATTCAGTAGGCGATGCTGATTGGGCGAATGTTGTCTCCGATGCTGAGGTCAAATTCGGTGATGCCCTCGGAACGCTTCGTCTTCGCGGGAAAAGCCAGTGTGGTACGGCAGCCTATAAAGAGGGAACCGCTCTGATTTTATTCAGTCAGATTTCGTTCTCTGACGGGAATGTGCCTGTCAAATGCACCGGAGACATAAGGACTCTCATTGATTGGGAGAATTATGGCACAACCAGCACCAAAGACGCCAGATTCCGTAGTCTTTTCAAAGATTGCTCGTCCCTTGCCACTGCACCCGCTCTTCCTGCAACCGAACTTGCCGACAATTGTTATTTATCCATGTTTGAAGGGTGCTCGGCATTGACATCAGCACCTGAACTTCCTGCGACCCAACTCGCTAAGAATAGCTATTTTAAGATGTTTAGTGGATGTACCTCGTTGAAAGCAACGCCCGCTCTTCCCGCGACAGAACTAGCCGATTATTGTTATGCGTATATGTTTATGGGGTGTACGGCATTGACGGAGGCTGCGGATCTGCCAGCGAGTCATTTGCCTCCTAATTCATATCTTGCGATGTTCCATAAATGCTCCTCCCTTACGATTATGCCTCAGATTTCCGCCATTTCCGCAGATGGATTTGCCTTGAGCAATATGTTTAATGCGTGCTCAAGCCTGTCTGACGTCACGGATTTGAAGGTGGAGTCTTTTTCCGGCACAAATAATTGCCAATGGATGTTCTACGGTTGTGTAAATATGACGGAAGCACCTGCTTTACCTGCGAAATCGGTTACTGAGTATTGTTATGTAGCCATGTTCTCGGGGTGTAAAAAATTAAAAAAGGCACCAGAGCTACCAGCGGAAACAATAGGCAAGCAATCGTATCAGAGCATGTTTCAATATTGCGAAAGTTTGGAGTCAGCTCCGGATGTGCTGCCAGCGCTTAAAGTGAGTGAACAAAGTTACGAATCAATGTTCAAAAATTGCTCGAAACTCACCAAGGCTCCGAAGATTAGTGCCACGGAACTTGGAGTGGGATGCTTCCAGAATATGTTCTCAGACTGTACATCCCTTTCAGAGGCACCGCAGCTCCCAGCAACAACATTGGCGGCAAAATGCTATCTGCTGATGTTTTCAGGATGCTCATCTTTGATCACACCTCCAGCCCTCCCAGCCACGACATTGGCGGCAAATTGCTATAATGGTATGTTTAAAGACTGCACCAGTCTTCCCCGGACTCCAGCTCTTCCAGCCAAAACATTATCCGACGATTGCTACAATCAGATGTTTGGGGGCTGCACGTCTTTAACTGGGATTCCAGAACTCCCAGCCACGACACTTGCCCGATATTGCTATCAATATATGTTTGCAAGTTGCACGGGGCTCACCAAGGCCGTTATTCCCGAAACACCGGTGGCAGCAGGGTGCTATAGTTATATGTTCCAGAACTGCTCGAACCTGTCGGACGTGACGGTCAAAGTCAAGTCCTATGACACCGGCCTTCGTCCGGCTCCGTTCGGCGAGAAATGGTTGGATGGTGTGGCCAGTCAAGGAACCATTCACATCCGCTCCAGTCTTACAAAACAAATGCGGAAATGCTTGTATTACCCTTCCGGCTGGACGCTGCTGGAGGATGTGAATGATTGATCCCTCTGATTTGCCGCCCTGTCCCTTCCGTGGCATCATCACAGTACACCGCAATTGATGACCCTGGTCTGCCTGTTGCAGTTGTGTCGGTGATTGTGGCATCATCACAGTACACCGCAATCGATGACCCTGGTCTGCCTGTTGCAGTTGTGTCGGTGATTGTGGCATCATCACAGTACGCCGCAATCGATGACCCTGGTCTGCCTGTTGCAGTTGTGGTGACTGGCGTGGGGTCATCACAGTTCGTGGCATTTGGGCAGGCAGACTGATTCCACCTTATCCAGACTCCCTTGATGTTTTTTCGTGCTGTGTAACTTGCAGATAGTTAATAACTAACGCTTTTCTCTTTGGCTAAATTATCCCGAAGGGAAAGGCTTAAGTGCTTGCGTTTTCGAAAGTTATTCTCCACTGCTTCAATCCGCAGGAATTTCCTGGCGTGCTCTATGCTGACCTCGCAGCGGCAGACGAGTTCGTTGAGGTAGGCGATGCGCTCCTCTGCTTGGAGTCTCAGGACATCCTCGATGCCTGAAAACCGCCCGTCTGCCGCCAGATGGTGTGTCATCTTTATGTAGACGGTGCCAGAATAGGGATCGTGCGGCTCGTGGATGTCATACTCACAGCCGGTGTTGCTGCTGAGGGCGGCCAGCATATTCCCGTAACTACCGTAAAATCCGACAGCGCGTTTAAAGTCAATGACTGAATATTCCCGGACAATGAAATCGACCAGCTGCTTTTTCTCGTTAATATTCAGAGAATTGAATAGGTCGTCAAGCACTTCGTAGGTCAGTGGCCTTTGGTGGGCGTGAAGCGTCCTGACTTTTGCCGCCGCCTTTCTCATCCTGACCGTGGCCTCGCTCAGGACAAGTTTCTCTGAATATGGATGGTCGGAGTCCGCGTAGGCCAGGAAGTTCCAGTGCCATTCCTCCGCCCGCCTGCAGATCCGTTCCTCTACCGGATTGTTGTAAAGGTAGGCGAGAGCTGTCCTTATCTGTTTGTCACCGCGTTTGTTTGAAAGCCCGAATGTTGTGAACAATCTTCCTTTCAGGGCATGTCTGGCATTGTACGCCTTTGAGAACTTGGAACTGAACTCCTGCACGAACCTGGCCACAATCTCATGATTCTCAGCTTCAATCAGTACGTGAATATGATTGTACATCAAACAGAGCCCCAGAACTCGGATTCTGTACTTTGTCGCTGTAAGTGAGAAAATAGTGAAGAACACAAGCGAGTCCTTTACGCTGTAGAACACCACAAATCCGGATCGTGCCCTTTGGTAGATATGCCCGACCGCTCCCCTCTGGTAGATCATTCGCCTCAAACGAGCCATAATTCAATAATTTAAGTTGGTTTAGGAAACCTCGCGTCCAGACTTTTGTGAGTGTTGCAAAAGCCAGAAAGCAAGTTTGTGTCAAGATAGACATTTATCCACAGAACTCCAAAAGAATTTCATCAGTTGTGTCCCTGGCCGTATCTGGGTTGTGTCCCGGGGTCGTATCTGGGTTGTGTCCCTGGCTGTATCTGGGTCGCTTCAGAGGTCGCATCTGGGTCGTGTCCATGGACGCATCTGGGCTGTGTCCAAGGCTGTATTTGGGTAGCATCTGTGTTGTCTAAGTGGGGCTGCATCCAGGCAGGTGTCTCAGTTGTGTATTTCGGATGGGGATAACCCTGTTTCTACGTGGGATATAACGCCTTTACTGTCACTGATAAAGCACATTGTCTTTGGTGTGTTTGAACCAAAGACGCAGCGTTAGTTCTTTGACATTAAATGCTTTAGTCTGCACTGGTTGATTGTCAATGAGTGGCGTGTAATGCTTTGTGAACGAATATTTTGGGAGATCGTCTTTAGCGCAGATTCACTAATGATAAAGTGTTAAATCGCATTTTACCAATGCTTTACGTGGCACTGATTGAGAATCAACCGGTGGCGCTTAATGTTCGTGAAATGAATCAGATAACGTTGCGCCTTTGGCCGGAATCAACCAAAGGGAGTTGGTGTTCTGCTTGAATATGAATGCGTTATCGTTGACGTGCTTGGCTGAGGAGACAGGCGGTAGGTAAGGTGTCACAAAGGCTGCCCAATCACTGGCTTATGCAGAAAGCAATTATCCCTCCACAGGAAAAGGTGGAAGGATAACGCATAGTTTGATATTCATAATTAGTTGACCTTCAGGTGAGACGGCTGGCTTTGTCAGCGGTCGCCTTAGTGGCGGGTGGGCTTGTCGGACAGTTGGCCCGATGACCGAAGTGCCTTCCGGTTCTGTCAAGGTCACCTCGGTGGCGGGTGAGCTTGTCGGACAGCTGGCTTGATGACCGAAGTGCCTTCCGGCTCTGTCAAGGTCACCTCGGTGGTTGGTGAGCTTGTCGGACAGTTGGCTCGATGACCGAAGTGCCTTCCGGTTCTGTCAAGGTCACTTCGGTGGCGGGTGAGCTTGTCGGACAGCTGGCTCGATGACCGAAGTGCCTTCCGACTCTGTCAAGGTCACTTCGGTGGCGGGTGAGCTTGTCGGACAGCTGGCTCGATGACCGAAGTGCCTTCCGACTCTGTCAAGGTCACTTCGGTGGTTGGTGAGCTTGCCGAACCACTGACTCAGCGACTAGGTGCCTGGAAGGTCGTGATGCTTCTAGTCGAGTGTGTGGATGGCGAGGCCGGAACGGAGCTTCGGCTCGAACCATGTGGTCTTCGGAGGCATGATGTTGCCGGTGTCGGCGATGTCGATGAGCTGCTGCATGGAGACAGGGTAAAGGGCGAAAGCCACCTTCATCTCACCGCTGTCAACCCTGCGCTTAAGTTCGCCGAGACCTCTGATTCCGCCCACGAAATCGATTCTCTTGTCCGTGCGCAGGTCCTTGATTCCAAGGATTTTGTCAAGTACGAGATTCGAGAGGATCGTAACATCCAGAACTCCGATCGGATCCTTGTCATCATACCTGCCGGGGAGCGCCTCCAGAGAGTACCACTTTCCGTCAAGGTACATAGAGAAGTTGTGCAGGTGGTCAGGATGGTAGATCTTCTCACCCATCTCGCGGACGGTGAAGTTCTCCTCAAGAGCCGACAGGAACTGTTCCTTTGAAAGACCGTTGAGATCCTTCACGACACGGTTGTAGTCCAAGATCTTCAATTGGCTCTCAGGGAAGCACACGGCCATGAAGAAGTTGTACTCCTCGTTGCCTGTGTGGTTCGGGTTCTGCGCCCTCTTCTCGGCTCCGACGCGAGCCGCCGCTGCCGTACGGTGATGACCGTCAGCTACATAGAAAGCGTCCACATCATCCCGGAACAATCTTGTGATCAGGTCGATGGTCTTGTCATCGTCAATCACCCAGAACTTGTGACCGAACTTGTTCTCGTCGATGAAATCGTACTCCGGAGCCTTCTTGACGGTCTGGGAGACAATCTCGTTGAGGATGTTGTTGTCCTTGTAGGCGAAGAAAACCGGCTCGATGTTGGCGTTCTGGATGCGGACGTGGATCATCCTGTCATCCTCCTTGTCCTTGCGGGTGAGCTCATGTTTCTTGATCTTGCCGGAAGCGTAGTCATCCGTGTGGGCGCAGAGAACGAGTCCGTACTGGGTGCGGCCGTCCATTGTCTGGGCGTAGACGTAGTAGCATTCCTTGGGATCACGCCTGAGCCAGCCCTTGGCCTGCCACTCCTTGAAATTCTTCACGGCCTCGTCATAGACCTTAGGGTCGTGCTCCTCAAGGGTCGGAGTGAAGTCGATCTCCGGCTTTGTTATGTGGAGAAGTGATTTCTCTCCGGCCATCTCCTTGGCCTCTTCGGAGTCAAGCACATCGTACGGTGGGGCGGCCACCTCTGTCACTATGTCTTTAGGCGGCCTGATCGCCGCGAACGGTTTTACTCTTACCATAATATTTTTTGAAAAAATGTTGAATGAATATACCCACGTGCCTTGTCGGCTAACCTTCAGGCAGTTAAACCTCACGCTATGCTGTATTGAAGATCCACCTTCTGGCAGTATAAAAGGGCTTTGAAAAGGCGGTGCTGATGTCAAGGCAGGGGCACCGCCTGAATATTCACGAGATTACTTGTTGACCTGGAAACGTGTGTTGCCTGTGGCGAAGAAATCGACAATCTGACGCGCGGCGGCGAGACCGGCGTTCATGTTGGCCTCGGCGGTCTGGGCGCCCATCTTTTTCGGAGTGGCGAAGACGCGCAATCCGAACTTCTCTCTCAGGGCGGCGTAGTTGTCCGGGGCGACGTCGGTGACGTACTTAATGTCGGTCCTTTCCTCAAGGGCTTTTTCCAGACCGGCCTCGTCGATGACCTCCTTGCGGGCGGTGTTCACCAGGCAGGCGCCCTTAGGCATCTTGGTGATCAGGCCGTGGCCGATCGAACCGATGGTCTGAGGGGTGGCGGGAATATGCACGGAGATGAAGTCGCATTCTGAGTACATGTGCTCAAGCGAGTCGGCGGGCTCTGCCCCGGCCTCGCGGATCTTCTCCGCAGGGATGAACGGATCGATGGCCATCACGCTCATCCCCAGGGCCTCGGCCTTCCTGCCGACCAGACGGCCAACGTTGCCGAAAGCCTGGATTCCGAGCTTCTTGCCCTGGATCTCAGTGCCTGCGGCAGGGGTGAATTGGTTGCGGCTCATGTAGATCATCATCGCGATGGCGAGCTCGGCGACAGCGTTGGAGTTCTGCCCGGGAGTGTTCATCACGACCACTTTATGGGCTGTGGCAGCGGCCAGATCCACATTGTCGTAGCCGGCTCCGGCACGCACGACGATCTTCAGATTCTTGGCGGCGTCAAGCACTTCCTCGGTGACTTTGTCGGAACGGATGATGAGGGCGTCCACATCAGCGACAGCCGCGACGAGCTCCGAAGCGTCAGCATACTTCTCAAGAGCGGCGAACTCGTGTCCGGCTCCGGTGACGATTTCTTTGATCCCGGCGACGGCCGCCGCTGAGAAAGGCTTCTGTGTGGCTACTAATATCTTCATGATGAGTTATTTCTTAAGTTCCTCGAATTCCTTCATGCAATCCACAAGAGCCTGGACATCCTCTACCGTGCAGGCGTTGTAGATGGAAGCCCTGAAGCCACCTACCGAGCGGTGTCCCTTGATGCCGATCATTCCGCGCTCCTTGGCGAAGGCCAGGAACTCGTCTTGAAGAGCCTCCCGGCCCGGAGCCATCACAAAGCAGACGTTCATAAGCGAGCGGTCCTCCTTCGCGGCGGTGCCGACAAACAGAGTGTTGCGGTCGATCTCTGAATATAGCAGGTCAGCCTTACGCTGGTTTATCTTCTGGATGGCCGGAACCCCACCGATGCTCTTGAGCCACTTAAGGGTCTCGTTCATCACGAAGATCGAGAACACAGGAGGTGTGTTGTACATGGACAGCTTCTCGATGTGGTTGCGGTAGTCGAGCATGGACGGAAGATATCTTGAAACCCTTCCCAGGGAATCCTTCCTGATGATGGCGAAGATCACTCCGGCGGGGCCGACATTCTTCTGGGCACCTCCGTAGATGAGGTCGTACTTGCTCACGTCCACCGGACGGCTCATGATGTCGGACGACATGTCGGCGATCAGGGGAACAGGGCAGTCGATGTCCTCCTTGATCTCGGTGCCGTAGATGGTGTTGTTCGTGGTGATGTGGAAGTAGTCGATGTCCGTAGGGATCCCGTAGCCTTTAGGAATATAAGAGTAGTTCTTGTCCGCCGAGCTTGCGAGAGCGTACGCCTCGCCGATTCCCTTCGCTTCCTTGAGGGCCTTCTTCGCCCAGACGCCGGTCTCAAGGTAGGCGGCCTTCTTTTCAAGATAGTTCATCGCCACATAGAGGAACTGCAATGACGCGCCACCACCAAGGAACACAACCTCATGGGTGTCGGGAATATTCAAAAGCTCTCTCCAGAGCGCGCGGCACTCGTCCATCGTGGCGTCCCACTCTTTCGTTCGGTGGGAGATGCTCAGAACGGAAACCCCCGTGCCTTTGAAATCCTTCAAGGCCTCAATGGCATTGTCGATGGCCACCTGCGGAAGCAGGCAAGGGCCGGCGTTGAAAACGTGTACTTTCTTCATTTTTATTTTAATTTCAAAGTATCATAAACATCGCGGTTTGAAATCGAAACCAATTTCGCGGTAAATATAGACAATTAAAAGGATTTACCCAATATTTGCCGTAAAATATAGTGCATTTGACGATTTTTTCGCCTGTGCAGGATGGCTTTGTGTAGAGGTTCGTACGGGGAACTTACCTGTAGCCCAAAAGGTAGGAGATGATCGCCATTCTGACGTACATCCCCCCTCCGGCCTGCTGGAAATAGTAGGCGTAAGGTGTCCCGTCCACATCGGTGGAGATCTCGTTGACCCTAGGCAGCGGGTGCAGGATCTTCATGTTTGGCTTGACCGAACCAAGCATCGATGCGGTCAGGCGGTAGACATCCTTGACTTTATTATATTCATCCATGTCGGGGAACCTCTCCTGCTGGACCCTGGTCATGTAAAGAACATCGCAGGTGTCCAGTCCGTCCTCGATCCTGTCGGTCTGACGGTAGGAGACGCCCTCGCGGTCAAGCATCTCGATGTATTTCCTCGGCATGTCCAACTCTTCCGGGGATGTGAATATGAAATGTGGGTCGAACCAGCGCAGGGCTTCCACAAGCGAGTGGACGGCGCGTCCGTACTTAAGGTCTCCGACCATGTCAACAGTCAGTCCGTTGAGCCTGCCTTGGGTCTTTTCGATTGCGTAGAGGTCAAGAAGAGTCTGTGTCGGGTGCTGGTTGGCTCCATCTCCGGCGTTGATCACAGGCACGGAGGCCACCGAGGCCGCTATGTCCGCGGCTCCGGCCTGAGGATGCCTCATGACGATCATGTCCACATAGTTGGACACAATCTTTATGGTGTCCTCCAGGGTCTCACCCTTCGTCTGGCTGGTGTTGCGGTTGTCAGGGAATCCGATCACCCTGGCTCCCAGTCTGTTGACCGCCGCCTCGAATGAGAGCCTCGTTCTTGTCGATGGTTCAAAGAACAGGCAGGCCACCACCTTGCCGGCGAGAAAATCTTGCTCCCGGTCGGCCTCGAATTCCTTCGCTACCTCAAGGATGTGGAGAATCTCATCCTTTGTGAAATCTTGGATCGAAATGAGATTTTTAGGCATAATTTTTTGGTTTAAAGTTCGTTTACGCTACAATTGTTGATCTTTCCGATTTTTGTTCTGAAGTCATGCTCGGAGGAAAGCCTGACCCAGGCCTGGAGCGAACACTCTGTTCCGAAGTCCTGTCCGCGCTGCCTTAGTTCCATGTCCTTGAGAATTTTCATCACGCTGTTCATCTCGTCATAGCCGAATCGGACCGTGAACCATTTTCCGGCTATCTTCTCAATGCTCCCGGCTTTGTCAAGCGCTTCCGCTGTGGACGTTTTGTAGGCTCTTATCAGTCCCGGGATTCCGAGCTTGATTCCCCCGAAGTAGCGCACGACGACCACAAGCACATCGCTCAGTCCCCTGGAGTCTATCTGCCCGAGAATCGGCCTGCCCGCTGAGGAGGACGGCTCTCCGTCATCGTTTGCCCTGAACTTGTCTCCTAGATAGCCCAGGCGGTAGGCGTAGCAGTGATGGCGTGCGTCATGGTACTTTTTTTTAAGATCGCTGACTATTCCTTTGGCCTCCTCTTCTGTCTCGACGGGAAAAGCGAAGGAGATGAAGCGGCTGCCCTTGTCTTTGAACAGCCCTTCAGCCGGTCCGGGGATGCTCCTGTAGGAGTCTCGGATGATGTTTTCTGGTGCCTCCATTCCTAAAACACGAAAATAGCGTTTTTCACATAATTTTGCAACGGAACGGGAAATTTTGTAATTTTGGAATGGTTTTGAATCAAAATATTTATGGTATATAAATTCAGGGTTACTCTTACAGGAATCAAAGGATTCTACCGGGTTTATGAGATGAGAGGTGAAACTACTCTTTACGAGTTTCACAAGCAGATGCGTGCCGACATGGAATTTCCTCAGGATCAGCTGATTATGTTTAAGGCTTTGGATGCTGGACTAGGTGTTGTCGCCCGCTATGGTCTTTTTGACCTTGGCAGCGGCACTGTGGACAACATCACGGTGGCGCAGACTGTCAAGGCCGGAGTGGCCTCGTTTCAGTACTTCTACGATGTGCCTAACCGAAAAAGCGTGATGGTCACATTTGAGGGGACAGAGGATAAGCCTGGATGCACCCCAAGAATCGTGGAGTCAAAGGGACCAAATCCCATTGAGTTTGAGAACGGGTATGTGGCCTTTGAGGATCTCCCTGACTCTCAGAGGCATCTTCCAGGGCAGAAGCCGGACTGGGGACCAGATGATGATGATGACGGAGAAGGCGGCCCGTCTCCACTTCCTGACGAGGACGCGGATGATGACGACGAGGAAGAGGACGATGACGACGAGGACGGAAAGATCGTCTTCGACGGGACCGAGGATCTGGACATCTGATAATGAACATGTCACGGCGGCTTCTCATAATACTTGGACCTACCGCTGTCGGCAAGACTGATTTCAGCGTCGGCAAGGCCTTGGAATATGGCTCGCCGGTGATTTCCTGCGACTCCCGCCAACTTTTTAAGAATATGTCGATCGGGACCGCTGTCCCGGGTGCTTCGCAGCTTGCCGCCGTGAAGCATTATTTCATCCAGACCGTTCCTGTCACCAATTCCTACACGGCGGGAGATTACGAGCAGGAGGCGGTGGCCCTTGTCGAGAAACTCTTCGATGAGGGACACGAGACGCTGGTGATGACGGGTGGCTCAATGTTTTACATAGACGCTGTGTGCAACGGGCTGGACAACCTTCCGGACGGAGATCCTGCCTTGCGCTCCGAATTGTGGGAAAGGCTTGGAAAGGAGGGGGTTGGGACTCTCGCCGAGGAGCTGAGGCTGAAGGATCCGCTGACATATTCACAGATTGACACCCGCAACAGCCAGAGAGTCATCAGGGCTTTGGAGGTTTGTCTGGTCTCTGGAATGCCGTTCTCCTCGTTCAAGACAGGCGGAAGGTGCAGACGCTCCTTCGAGATTGAAAAAGTCGGGCTTGCAAGGTCGCGGGAGGAATTGTATTCGCGGATAGACCGGAGGGTGCTGGACATGGTTGACGGCGGGCTGGTGGAAGAGGTCCGGTCGTTGTCGCCGTACCGTGATTGCCAGGCGCTTCAGACCGTCGGTTATAAGGAAATCTTTGAATATCTTGATAATAAGATTTCTCTGGATGAGGCTATACGTCTCATCCAGAGAAACACTCGCCATTACGCGAAGAAGCAGCTCACCTGGTGGCGCAGGGATCCCTCCATCCGTTGGATTGATGTTTAGAACGGAAGGTCGTTTCCTGGATCATCCGCTGGAAGATCATCAATGGTAGGCGCCGGAGCCGCTTGGGGCTGAGCGCCATAATTTGGCTGAGGCGCAGGACTGTAATCCTGGGATGCCTTGTGTCCAGCCTGCTGTTCGGGAGCCTTGGCCTCATTTCCCGCCGGAGAAATCTTCCAGACGCGCACGTCATTGTACCAGCGTCCGTTGTACTCCCTTGCCCTTAGGTTGAAAGCCACTTTGACCTGATCTCCTATTTGGTGCTTGTCCAGATCAGCGACCTTGTCGTTGCCGAATGCCGTGAAACAGATTTCAGCGGGGTAGTTGCCGTCTTGGTATTCAAGGACAAAATCTTGCTTTGTCCATGCGCCTTTGGAACTCTGGCCACTCTGTCTGGCAAGTTTCTGCTTGATCCGGCCTTCAATTTCGAATGCTGACATATTCTTTATTTGTTGATTGGTGGTTGTTCAGTAACATGAAAATAATTGCCTCAGATTAAGATTCCTTAAGATGATGCGGGCTTTTTTTGAAGGTCGCTCTTAATCTGTGTCCGTGATAAAATTAAACCTGCTAGGCGCCCGTGGCGCGAAGCAGGCTTTGTCTTGGTTGCCTGGAGCGGAAGACTATTCCTCCACAGGAACTACAAATTGCTTGATGGAGTCAAGCTGGACATCAAACACGAGAGTTGTGTTGGGATCAATTCCATTGGCTCCGCGCTCTCCGTAGCCAAGCTCCGCAGGCACGAAAAGGGTGGCCTTTCCGCCCTCACCCAGAAGCTGGAGACCTTCTGTCCAACCAGGGATGACCCTGTTGAGGGTAAGCATGACGGCTGGCTTCTCCTCGGTCACCTCCTCGATGACGGTGCCATCGGTGAGGGCGAGTTTGTAGTGAACGTAGACAGTGTCCTGCTTGCCAGGCTTTACATCACTGCCAGCCTCGGTGATGATGTACTGGAGGCCGGATTCTGTTTCCTGCACGCCGGCCTTCTTACGGTTGGCCTCGAAGAACTTCTGCTCTTTCTCCTTGTTGAGGGCTCCTACATATTCAGCCCTCTTCTCGATGAACTCGGTCATGATGCGGTTCATGTCCTCTGGGTTGACTTTGAACTGTTTGGCGAAGTCCTCGTCACGCGGAGATCCCTTGGAAGCGACAAAATCAGCGGCGCCCTTCTTTATCATCCCGAAGTTGAGATCCCCAAGGCTGTAGTTCTTGATCATCGATCCGAGCTGGATACCAAGGAGGTAGCTGACTGAGTCAACGCTGGCCTTTGAAGGAAGCAGGTCCTTGACGTTTACAGGTTTCGCCGGTGTGGCGGCAACGGCTGTGCTGTCAGCGCCTTCTGCTTTGCCATTGACTTTGCCGGAATTGCAGGCCACTGTCGAAAGAATCATCGCGGCGGCCGCAAACATTTTGATTGTCTTCATAATATTACATTTTTATAAGTTGTCAAAACTCTTTCGGGCTCAAGACCCCGAAAGTCTTGCAAATATCGCAAAAAATATTGACTTTATATTCATATAACTTTCGAAATGCTTGTTTATGCCGAAAACAATCACTATTTTTAGAAATAATTCGGAAACTCTATGGGAATAGACTCATCATTGCTGAACTCCAAGCTGAAAGAATTTTTCGGTTTTGATTCCTTCAAGGGCGATCAGGAGAAGATCATCCGGAATCTGTTGGAGGGAAAGGACACCTTTGTCCTTATGCCTACCGGTGGCGGAAAGTCGCTGTGCTTTCAGCTGCCCGCACTAGTGATGGAAGGCACCGCCATCGTGATCTCGCCACTGATAGCTTTGATGAAGAATCAAGTCGATTTGATCAGAGGTTTCGTCGAGGAGCGGAACGGGATCGCTCACTTCCTGAACTCGTCACTGGGCAGGGCCCAGATCCAGGAGGTTCGGTCTGACGTGCTGTCAGGCGTGACCAAATTGCTTTATGTGGCTCCCGAATCCCTTACCAAGGATGAGAATGTGGAGTTCCTGAAGGAAGTGAAAATCTCTTTCTACGCGGTTGATGAGGCTCATTGTATTTCTGAGTGGGGACACGATTTCAGGCCGGAGTACAGAAGGATCAGGGACATGGTGCAGATGATCGGGCGCGCTCCTATCATTGCCCTGACGGCCACCGCTACCCCGAAGGTCCAAAATGACATCCAGAAGAACCTTGGCATTATGGACGCGACGGTCTTCAAATCATCGTTCAACAGGCCTAATCTTTTCTATGAAGTCCGTGACAAGACCGATCCTGACAAGGACATAATACGGTACATAAAACAGCATCCCGGAGAATCGGGAATAATCTACTGTCTGAGCCGTAAGAAGGTTGAGGAGGTTGCGAAATTATTGAGCATTAACGGAATAAGGGTGCTGCCTTACCATGCCGGACTCGATGCCAAGACGCGGACCGAGAACCAGGACCGTTTCTTGATGGAGGACATCGAAGTGATAGTGGCCACGATCGCTTTCGGAATGGGAATCGACAAACCCGATGTCAGATTTGTCATCCATTATGACATACCGAAGAGTATCGAGGGCTATTATCAAGAAACGGGCAGGGCCGGCAGAGACGGGAATAATGCTGAATGCATCACGTTCTACAGCTACAAGGACATCAGGAAGTTAGAGAAGTTCATGCAGGGCAAGCCGGTCTCGGAGCAGGAGATCGGCCGTCAGTTGCTCATGGACATCGTCTCTTACGCAGAGTCAAGCTTGTGCCGCAGGCGGATGCTCCTCAACTATTTTGGTGAGGATTATCCGAAAGAAAACTGCTGTATGTGCGACAATTGCCTCAATCCCAAGCCGACATTTGACGGACGCAAGGAAATGTGCTTGGTCATCATGCTGGTCAAGTCTCTTCCGGAGCATTTCAAGATTGAGCATCTGGCCTGCATTCTGGCCGGACAAACGAGCGCGCTGATCAAGTCCTATCGTCATGACACTTTGCCTGTTTTCGGGTCCGGAAGCGGCCACAGTGTGAATTTCTGGTGTTCTGTCATCCATCAGGGGCTTATCCTTCATCTTCTCGAGAAGGAAATCGAGACATACGGGTTGATCTATGTCACCGGGAAAGGGGAGAGCTTTTTGGAGAGACCCTATGAGATCCGTCTTGTGGAGGACATGTTCTCCAAGAGGAAAACTGTGGGGGAAGATGGCGAGGATTCTCCGTCAGCCACAGTCGCCAAGGGCGGAGGAGGCGATCCCGCCTTGCTGTCGATGCTGAAGAACCTCCGCAAGGACATGTCAAGAAGGCTTGGCCTCCAACCGTGGATCATTTTCGGCGATCCTGCCCTTGAGGACATGTCGATCCTCTATCCGATCACCTACGATGAGCTTCACAACTGTCAGGGAGTCGGGGAGGGAAAGGCGAGAAAGTACGGGAAGGAGTTCATCGATTTGATCCGTAGGTATGTGGATGAGAATGACATCACCAGACCGGAGGACTTTGTTGTGAAATCGGCTCCTACCAAAAGCGCCGACAAGATATTCATAATCCAAAGTGTTGACAGGCGTATGTCATTGGATGACATCGCCGACGCCAAAGGCCTCGACTTCGATGAGCTGGTAGGGGAGATCGAGGGTATAGTCTCTTCAGGCACCAAGTTGGATCTCAATTACTACATCAGCCAGGCGATCGATGATGAGGTGGTAGAGGACATCTATGATTATTTTAAGAACGAGGCTGCCTCGGATTCTGTCGAGGATGCGCTTAGGGATCTCGGCTCGGACTATGAGGAGATGGAAATCAGGCTTGTAAGGATCAAGTTCCTTTGCGAGATAGCTTCCTAAATTGTCACCATCTTGAGTTTCCGTCCTTCGAAGTGTCCGAGGCGCCGGTAACCGAACATCTTGACATACTGTGCGAAATAGTCGAACCTGTCCCCTACTTGGTCAGGAGAGTGTGAGTCCGATCCCATGCAGATGATCTCGCCGCCAAGCTCAAGGTACCTTATAAGAATGTCTCTGTCAAGCCCGGGAGTGCGAAGCCCGTAGGCTTTGTAGCTTTTTGTGTTGACCTCCAATCCTTTGCCGTTTTCCGAAAGGTATCGCAGAATTTCATCGAACAGTCCTGGAAAATCTCTGTACATGACACTTTCCTTCGGGTACGGAGCGTAGCGGGCAACGTAGTCGAAGTGTCCCATGACATCGAAGTCTCCCAGCCATTTCATTTCCTTCAGCAAGGTCTCAAGGTAACGTCCGTAGGCCTCTTTCCAGTTCTTTCCTTTGTAGTACGGTCCGAAATAAGGGTCTGTGTCTTCAAGATAATGGACAGAGGCTATGATCTGATCGAACTTGTGCTTCGACAGATGTTCCCGGATCTGTTCATGGTTCTTCTCGCCGAGCCCAAGCTCTATCCCTTTGAAAACCTTGAATTTCCTTGGGATCTCTTTCCCGAATGCCCCGTCAGAGACGAGCCCGTTCACCCTGTCGATCTCCGCCTGCTGGGTTTCGACATCGAAGACCTCGCAGACGACAGGCTCGAAATCCTCTTTCATCCGCGGCACGTAAAAATCGCAATGGTCGGTGAAACATATTCCACCTAAACCTTTTCTTGCCGCGGCCAAGGCGCTTTTTTCAACTGTTGTTTTCCCTCCGTCAAAGGAGAATTGGCTATGATTGTGTGTATCGAAAAACATAGGCACGAATATAACATTTTTTTACTTAAATTTGTGATATATTATAATTAGGAATAAGTTTATGTTTACATTTGGCTACAAAACTTCCATAAGCGGTGTCCTCAGGGCTCTGGCCGCTATCGGAGTGGGTTTGGTGATGATTCTTGACAACAATGCGTCAGAGACGGTTGTCAAGGTCATCGCGGCTTTTCTTTTCGCCTCCGGGTTGGTCTCGTTGGTCTATGGCGCCATCCGCAACAGAAAGGAAGGCATCCTTCCGCTGATGGCGGTCAACGCTTTTGTTGATGTAATCTTAGGACTGTTGCTGTTCTTCAACCCCGCGTGGGTCGCCGGCTTCATCGTTGTGTTGATAGGCGTTGTCCTTATTTTGTTCGGAGGCCTTCAGCTGCTCGCGCTTGCAGGCACCATGTCCTTGCTTGGCGCTGGTTTCTCGACATTGATTCTTTCCATATGCGCCGTGATCGGCGGGGCGTTCCTGCTTTTCAGTCCTTTCGGAGAGGCCGTCATGTCAATCTGCGCCGGGTGTTTCCTGATCCTTTATGGTGTGTCGGAACTCTTGTCCCTATGGCGGATCCGCAAGGCGAAGGAGGTTTATGAGGTTCGTTTCAGCGCTTCGGACGAACCTCGTTCCGGTCAGGACGTGATCGAGACTTCCGGTTTGGATGACGCCAAGGAAGTGGACTACACAAAGGTGGACGAGTAACAGGGATGATTCCTAAGGAGACGGTGCAGAGGATCCTTGACACCGCACGGGTTGAGGAAGTGATAGGCGACTTCGTGACTTTGAGAAAGCGCGGAGCCGACCTTTGGGCTTGCTGTCCGTTTCACGGAGAGAAAACCCCGTCTTTCCATGTCATTCCCTCAAAAGGACAATATTATTGCTTTGGTTGCCACAAAGGTGGTTCCGCGGTCGGGTTCGTCATGGACTATGAGCACCTGTCCTACGTGGAGGCGCTGCGCTATCTCGCCAGGAAGTACAACATTGAGATAGTCGAGAAGGAGGAGACCGCGGAGGACATAGCGAACCGCCGGCGGAACGAGAGCCTGCTGCTTGTCTCTGAATATGCTGAAAATTTCTTCAAGGAGCAGCTGCGCACAGAGGAGGGAAGGACCGTGGGTCTTGAATATTTCCATTCGCGTGGCCTGACCGACACGACCATCGAGAAATACGGTCTTGGCTGGGCCCCTTCAAGCCGTCATGCCCTCACGGATGCGGCCAAAGCTGCGGGGTACAAGGATGAGTTTCTCCTAGAGACAGGTCTGTGCGCTGCCTATGATTCGGACAATAGCCTGCACGACAGGTTCTACGACAGGGTTGTGTTCCCGATCCATTCTGTGAGCGGAAGGGTTATCGCTTTCGGTGCCAGAACCTTGAAGTCAAAGGAGGCTGGAAAGCCTTATGCAAAGTATGTGAACTCTAAGGAATCCGACATCTACGTCAAGAACAAGTCTCTTTACGGAATATGGTTCGCCAAGAACGAGATCGCCCGTAAGGACAAGTGCTACCTTGTCGAAGGTTATCTGGATGTCCTTTCGATGCATCAGCTGGGAATCACCAATGTCGTGGCTTCCAGCGGCACGGCGCTGACAGAAGGCCAAATAGACCTTATCAAGCGATTCACCCAGAATGTCACGATCATGTACGACGGGGATCCCGCCGGTGTCCATGCGGCCCTGAGAGGGATCGACATGTTCCTGCGTGAGGGGATGAACGTGAAGGTCGTGCTGATTCCGGACGGGGATGATCCGGACTCATATTCAAGGAAGCATTCTCTTGCCGAAGTGCAGGGGTTCCTTGCCGGAGCGGAGATGGATTTTGTTGATTTCAAGTCCTCTTTGCTGTTGAAGGACACGGCCGGGGATCCGCTGAAGCGTGCGGAGGTGATAAACGACATCGCTGACACGATCGCTGACATCCCTGATGCTGTCAAAAGATCAGTCTATGTGGATTTCCTTAGCGACAAGTTCGAAATCCGTAGGGACATTCTCGATGAAAGGATCAGCGCCACACGCTCCAGGCGACTTATGGAGGAAAAAAAGGCCGCGGACAGAGAGCGTGAAAGGCGGCGGGACCAGAATTATGCTGTGAATGCGCGGGAGTCTTCCGTGGCAGGTGCTGAAGTCCCAGTGCCGGAGGAGGCTTCATCAACGCTGTCCGGCCAGCCGACCGGCCTTGACGCCTTGGTGGAGAATCGCATCATGGCCACGGCCGAGCGGGACCTGTTGAACTTCATTCTGACTTACGGCACCACAAAATTGGAATTTCAGAGTGATTCGGACTTCTATTCCGGCTCGAATGAGGATGCCCGGACGGTCTTTGATTTCATAGATCTGGCTCTGGAAGAAGACAAGTCAAGTTTTGTCAATACAGTCTTCAAGGATGTTTATGAGGCGTATTCCAAGGATTATTATGAAGGGTACCCGCAGGAGGAGATTGTCAGGCATCTAATGGACGGGGAGGACAGGAAAGTGGCCTATGTGGCGGCGCAGCTTTCAACCGATGAGAGGTACGATCTGTCCATCAAGAACCTGCGCCAGTCAATGATGTCCAAAGGCTCATGGTTGACGATTTATGTGCCGAAGGCTATCCTTGTCTTCCAGCAGTGTCGTTTGGAGAACAGGGACAACGATCTCAAAGAGAGGCTAAGGGCGGCGCAGAACGCTTCAGATCCGGATCTCACCATGGAGATAATGCAGGAGATGCTCAGGGTGCAGAAAGCTCTAAAGCTTGTGAAAATTAGATTGGGTAGAGATAAATAACATTCATGAATATGGAAAAGAAATTCAAGAGAACCCTTGTGACCAGTGCGTTGCCTTATGCCAACGGACCGGTTCACATAGGGCATCTGGCCGGTGTCTATGTGCCGGCAGACATCTATGTCAGGTACTTGAGAATGAGGGGAGAGGACGTGCTCTATGTCTGCGGAAGCGATGAGCATGGTGTTCCTATCACAATCAAGGCCCGCAAGGAGGGTTGTACTCCTCAGGACATAGTTGACCGTTACAACAAGATCATCAGGGATTCGTTCACGGGTCTTGGGATCAATTTTGACATCTATGGCCGAACGACATCTCCTGTCCATGAAAAGAACGCGTCTGAGTTTTTCCGCAAGCTCTACGATGACGGAAAATTCATCACAAAGGAAACCGAGCAGTACTATGATCCGGAGGCGAAGCAGTTTCTGGCAGACCGTTACATTGTAGGTACATGCCCTAAGTGCGGCAACCCGGACGCCTACGGAGACCAGTGCGAGAAATGCGGAAGCACGCTCAGCCCGGAGGAACTGATCAATCCTCGGTCCAAACTCAGCGGCGCGCAGCCTGTGAAGAGAAAGACCACGCACTGGTACCTTCCTCTTGACCAATACGAGCCGTGGCTCCGGGATTGGATCCTCGAGCGGCACAAAGAGTGGCGAAGCACGGTCTATGGCCAGTGCAAAAGCTGGATAGACGGCGGTTTGCAGCCCCGTGCCGTGAGCCGTGACCTTGACTGGGGAGTACCGGTCCCTGTGGAGGGAGCCGAGGGCAAGGTGCTCTATGTCTGGTTTGATGCCCCTATCGGGTATATCTCCAACACCCAGGAGCTTCTTCCTCAGTCGTGGGAGAAGTGGTGGAAGAGCGGGGACACCCGTCTTGTCCACTTCATAGGCAAGGACAACATCGTGTTCCACTGCATCGTGTTCCCTTCGATGCTCAAGGCCTACGGCGATGGCTACATTCTGCCTGACAACGTTCCTGCCAACGAATTCCTCAATCTTGAGGGTGAGAAGATCTCCACGTCCCGCAACTGGGCTGTCTGGGCCCATGAGTATCTCCGGGACTTTCCGGGCAAGGAGGATGTCCTGAGGTATGTGCTGACGGCCAACGCTCCGGAGACCAAGGACAATGATTTCAGCTGGAAGGATTTCCAGACACGCAACAACAGTGAGTTGGTCGCGATATTCGGGAATTTTGTAAACCGGGCTGTCGTCCTGACTCACAAGTACTTTGATGGAAAAGTTCCGTCCGTCGGAGAGCTTCAGGACATCGACCGGACCGCTCTTGCGGAGATTCCCGCCCTCAAGGCTTCGCTTGAGAAGAACCTGGACGGGTTCCATTTCCGTGAGGCATTGAAGGATGCGATGTCGATCGCCCGTGTGGGCAACAAGTATATCTCCGACACTGAGCCTTGGAAGGTTGCAAAGACGGACATGGAGCGCTGCGCCACCATTCTGAACGTCAGCCTCCAGATTTGTGCCGACCTTGCGGTCGCTTTCGAGCCGTTCACTCCGTTCGCTGCCGAGAAGCTCCGCAGAATGCTTGGAGTCAGCTTGTGGGCCGGTGTCGATCATCGGAAGGGCGAGCAGGAGACCGTTAACACTTATAAGGAAGGGGAGTGCGCCGCCCTGCACACGGTACCTGCGGCCTCAAGCCAGGCGGATCACGCTGATTGTGCTGGCGATGGAAATAGCGTTTGCCTGAATTGGGATATTCTTGGATGTGAGGCTATTCTTCCCGCCGGACACGAGATCGGTGCGGCTGAGCTGCTCTTTGCAAAGATCGAGGATGAGGCCGTCAACGCCCAGCTTGCACGTCTTGATGCCATCCGTGCCGAGAGGAAAGCCGCCGAAAAGGCCGAGGCCGCCAAGAAGGTCGTCCCTCAAAAGGAAGAGTGCGGTTTTGATGATTTTGAGAAAATGGACATCCGCACAGCTACGGTTCTTGCTGCCGAGCGTGTGCCTAAGACTGACAAATTGCTGAAACTCAGCATTGACACCGGCATTGACACGAGAACGATCGTCTCAGGAATCGCTGAGTACTACTCACCTGAGGAGATGGTCGGCAAGCAGATCTGCATCCTTGCGAACCTTCAGCCCAGGACAATCCGTGGCATTGAGTCCAGGGGAATGATCCTTATGGCGAAGCAGGGCGATGGCAAGATGCGGTTCATCACCCCGGCCGAGGCTCTCGCCAATGGTGCTGTTGTGGGATAACATATTCACATAATTAATATTATGAAAGGTATTATTGCTTCATTAATCGCAGCGTCCCTTGTGACGGGCTGCGTCCAGGCTCCTACCCTTACTATGTCAGGGCTGGATCCAAAGAATTTTGTCGCCGAGCGTGACGGTGCCAAGACCGCGCTCTACACTTTGACCAACAAGTCCGGAATGGAGGTCTGCATCACCAATTTCGGTGGCAGGATCGTGTCCGTGATGGTGCCGGACAGGAACGGGGACTACAAGGATGTCGTCCTTGGTTTCGACAAGGTCTCGGACTATTTCCCTGAGAACAACAAGACTGATTTCGGCGCCACGATCGGTCGCTACGCCAACCGTATCAACGGGGGGGAATTCACTTTGGACGGCATTGATTACCAACTGCCTCAGAACAATTATGGCCATTGCCTGCATGGTGGTCCGGACGGATGGCAGTACAAGGTCTTCAATGTCTTGGAAGCGGATGACTCACATCTGAAACTGGAACTTGTCTCTCCTGACGGGGACGCTGGTTTCCCAGGTAAGGTGACAGCCGATGTGACCTTCACCCTCACCGATGACAACAAGATCGACATCAGGTACTCGGCCACGACCGATGCTCCGACGATCATCAACATGACCAACCACTCTTATTTCAACCTGTCAGGAGACCCCGCTAATCATCAGATCACGGCTGACTCTCTGTACATCAACGCCTCGAACTACACTCCTGTGGATTCGACGTTCATGACCACCGGCGAGATCGCTTCCGTGGAGGGCACTCCGTTCGATTTCAGGAAGATGAAATGCATTGGTGACGACATCGACTCAGACAATGAGCAGGTGCGCAACGGTCACGGCTTCGACCACAACTGGGTTCTTGACACCAAGGGCGATGACACCGTCCTGGCCGCCGAGGTTTACTGCCCGGAGACTGGCATCGTGCTTAAGGAATATACCAACGAGCCGGGCGTGCAGGTCTATGCCGGCAACTTCCTTGACGGCACCGTCACCGGCAAGAAGGGCGTCGTCTACGGCCACCGCACCGCCATCTGCCTTGAGTCCCAGAAATATCCTGACACCCCGAACAAGCCTGAGTGGCCGTCTGCCGTTCTCCGTCCCGGCGAGACCTACACCAGCCACTGCGTGTTTGCTTTCAGCGTGAGGTAGTTTTCAGGAATATCTTAGGATTTTATTCGGGTCCACACGGCCGGAGAGGACTCCGGCGACCTGTGTTTCGTGCCCAGTGATAAGTTTTATCTGTTTTGAGGCTTGGAGAACCCTGGTTCCCAAGCCTCATTATAATTTCCGGATGACATTCAAGCCGTCACGGATGGGCAGAAGGACGGATTCGACACGTGGGTCGGAGACGACGAGGTCGTTGAAGGCGATGATGCCTTGGGTCTGTCTGTCTTTCGGGACGGGATCCTGCCAGAGTTTTCCGTCCCAAAGGACATCATCGGCGAGGATGAGGCCACCGGGCCTCACAAGGTCGAAGACCAGATTGTAGTAGGAGACATATTCCCGCTTGTTGGCATCCATGTAGACCAGATCGTAAGGGCCTTTCAATGAGGAAAGGGTCTCGCACGCGTCCCCGATGTGGAGGGTGATCTTGTCTGCCACTCCGGCCCTTGACCAGCCCTCCCGCATCAGATCCTCAAGCTCGTCATTGATCTCAAGGGTGTCGATGTGGCCGTCTTCCGGAAGACCGTATGCCATACAGGTGGCTGAATAGCCAGTGAATGCACCTATTTCCAGAATGCGCTTTGCCCCCGAAATTTCCACAAGCATGGTCAGCAACCGCCCCTGCACCGCCCCCGAAAGCATCCGGGGATAGTTAGTGTGGATGTTGGTCTGCTTCTCGATCCAGTCCAAAGCCTCGCTCTGCCGCGAAGAATGTTCCCTGAGGTACTTGTCTGCAGGAGATTCCATATATTCATAAAATTTGTTGGCGCACCTTTCCCTACAGAAAAATCAAAGAGCAGGTACTTTCTGGGTCGAAGATCTTTGCCGCCGCATTTCTTATCTCCTCGGAGGTGACGGCCTCGATTGCTTCGCGGTTCTGCCTGTCAGTGAATATGGTACCTAACGACATCAGGCTTTTGCCCATTGAGAGGCACTGGGCCTCGCCGTTGTCGGAACTGATGGCGAGCTGGCCGAGGATCTGCTTTTTGGCGGCCTTGAGCCTGACGGGGGAATATTCCTCATTCTGCATCTTCCTGATCACTTTCCAGATCGCGTCCAGACATTTCTCCAAGTTGCCTCTTTCGCAACCGAGACTGACTGCCATGATGCCGGACTCGGCGTATTGCGAATATGATGACTCGACACCGTAAACCCATCCGTTCTTCTCGCGCAGAAGGCTGTTCAGCAAAGAATTGGATGCTGGACCACCTAAGATATTGCTCATAAGAATGGCAGCGAAGCGTTCCTTGGTGTTCTCCAGCGATGGCGCGAAATTTCCGATGACGGCGTTGACCTCATGGTTTCTTTTCTCGACCTGCCTGTTGAAGGCCGGCTTAAGCGGGACCGTGGTGAAAACGCGCTCATGGCCTGTCTCCGGATTATTATTGGCAAACACTTTCCCCACCATCCTGAGCACATGTTCCTCCATCCTTTTTTCGTCAATGTCGGCCACAATCGCCAGCGCCATATTCATTGGCACAAAATGCTCTTTTGAGAATTGTCTCAGCTCTTTGCCTGTGATCTTCTTGACGCTGGCCGCCGTGCCGAGAATCGGACGTCCGAGAGGATGCCCGGCGAACAGAGCTTCCTCGAATTTGTCGTAGACATCGTCAGCAGGAGAATCCTTGTAGGAGTTGATCTCGTCAATCACCACGCCTTTTTCGATGGCTACCTCATCTTCCGGAAATGTCGGGCAGGTCGCCAGTTCGAGAAGCAGCGCTGCCGCCTTGCCGATATCTTCCTTCAGAACCGTGGAGTGGATCACAATCTCCTCTTTGGTAGTGAAGGCGTTCAGCTCGCCGCCAAGCTTGTCAAGATAACTGCTTATTACCTTTGCGCTTTTTCGCTCGGTCCCCTTGAACAGGGCATGCTCTGTGAAATGGGCAATCCCACTGTGGAAGCCTCCTTCGTCCCTTGTTCCGCATCTAATTGTCAATGAACAATATCCAACCGCATTGCCACTTTGCTTGACCGCATATCTCAACCCGCAGCCCACTGTTCCGATAATCATTACTTTCTAATTGCTTTAATGGCCTTGAGATCGCTGGCGAGGAATCCTTTGCCGTTCCTTGCCGTTATCTTGTGCCTCTTGAAATAATACAGTTCGTGGTTGTCGGCGCCAATGAGCATCTTGTAGCAGACAGAGCCGTTTACGGGCTCGGACGGAGCCACGATGTAGCTGATCACAGCGTTGAACGTGCCTTCATTGAAAATCTCGTCAACCTCGTCCTCGTCATCACTTATGATGATGTCTTCATCCAAGGAGCGCTTTGTCTGTTCGTCTACTTGTGGGGCAAGGTCCTCTGACCAGAAGAATATTCTTTTGATCTTAAGCTGTTTGGTGTCTTTGGCACTAAGATTCGCGTAGGCTTTCATCTCTGTGTCCGTGAGCCCGATGGTGTGATCCTGAATGATCTTGAGAAAGGCAGGAAGCAACACGAATTCACGGCCGGTTGGATCTTCCGAAGGTCTTAGAGGAAATGAGACAACCTCGTACATCTCGTTGATGGATTTCTCGGCCCCTTCCCCGCCTTTTACAAGTGTGAGCATGTCGATGCCTGGCTCGGATTCCCTGCGGAACTGGCCTTTGACAACCATAAGGAAATAAAAATCAGGACTGGTCTTGATTTTTTCAAACTCATCGTTGGAGCAGAACTCGTAGGGAGAGGCGGTCCATGTCACCGCCACGCTTTCCTTCATGGCCTCGTCAAGAAACTCATCGCCCGTGAGAACCACCTTTGTCGTCTTGGAAGTGAAGTCTTTAAGCTTCTCTCTTCTTGTGGTGATCTGCGCTTGGCCGAAGATGTCATTTGTCAGCAATAGCCCGGCAATGGTGCAGACTAGTATTTCAAAGAATCTTTTCATGTCTTGTATATGTTTGTTTTCCATTTTGTTTTCTTGTCCGTGCGTCTACCGGAACGTGCCTTGGCACCGGCAAAAAACTCCATACTTTATGCCATGAGACACAAATGTACAAAATAATGCGTAAATTTGCCTTACAAACTTGGCCCGGAAACCACTCTCCATAGTTTGTGCCTTATGTCAGAGTACATTGTATCAGCAAGAAAATATCGTCCTGACTCTTTTGAGACACTCATAGGCCAGGACAACATCGCCCAGACCTTGAAGAACTCCATCATCAGGGGAAAGCTGGCGCATGCCTACCTGTTCTGCGGACCGCGTGGAGTGGGCAAGACGACTACGGCCAGGATATTCGCGAAGGCTATCAACTGCTCCAACCCTTCTCCGGACATGGAGCCTTGCGGTGAGTGCGAATCGTGCCGCTCTTTCCAGGAAGGACGTTCTTATTGCATTCATGAATTGGACGCCGCGTCCAATAATGGTGTGGATGACATCAAGAATCTGATGGATCAGGTGCAGATTCCGCCGCAGGTGGGGAAGTACAGCGTGTACATCATCGATGAGGTGCACATGCTTTCCACAGCCGCGTTCAACGCGTTCCTCAAGACGCTTGAGGAGCCGCCGGCACACGCCATATTCATTCTTGCCACAACCGAGAAGCACAAGATCCTGCCGACGATTCTTTCGCGTTGCCAGACTTACGATTTCAACAGAATCTCAGTCCCGGACATCGTCAGCAACCTGAGGATGATAGCGGGGAAGGAGGGAGTGAATATCGATGATGAGTCTCTGCACGTGATAGCGCAGAAGGCTGACGGTGCGATGCGAGATGCATTGACTATTTTTGACCAGACCGTGGCTTTTTGTGGGACTGATGTGAAGTATGAGGAGGTTTTGAAGAACCTCAATGTGCTTGACTATGACTATAGTTTCTGTCTGGTTGACGCTTTTCTGGCAGGGGACTATGGAACAGCTTTGCTGAAATTTGACGAGATTCTGTCTAAAGGGTTCAACGCGCTCCATTTCTGCGCTGCGCTCAGTTCCCATTTCAGGGATTTGATGGTGACGAAGAACGGAGGGCTTGACGCTCTGCTGGAACTGCCTGATTCGTTGAAGAAAAGGTACGTTGAGCAGGCTTCCCGTTGTTCGCTGAAATTCTTGTACGATGCCTTGAATGTCACTACGGCTTGTGAGGCGGGGTACAAGCTGGCTGTCAACCCACGGCTGCACATCGAGTTCGCCTTGATGAAGCTTAGTTTCTTGATGAAGGCTCCGGACGCTTCACGTGTGGTTGAGACGGCGATGGTTTCTGCGGGGACGGCATCCACCGGCAGCGGTTCGCCAGACTTACGCGCTTCGCGCTCCATCCCGTCATCAGCCTCGCAGGTGTCACCCGTTCACGAGGCCACCGGCGGCCACGGTTTGACTGAACCGCAGTCGGTGGACACCGTACGGAAATCGGAAGCGGTCGGAAAGGATGTGGCTTTAGAGAATGCCGGTTCGCAGGCCATTGCGGAGGAAAATCCTGCTCCGAGGGCGAGAAGGAAACCGGTGAAGACCGGGGCTTCCTTATCGCTCAACTCGATAATAGAGGAGGAAGAGAATAAGAAAGTCGTAAAGGAGGTCGCTCCGATCGCGGATGTGATTCCTGAGGACAGTTCCGTGCTGGAGGCTTGGAAGACAATCCCGGCGGAGTACGCCTCGAGCCCGCGTCTTGCGAACACTCTCCGCAACGCCCAGATCAGCGTTGAGATTGAGGATGGCTATAAGGCGTTGACATTCAAAGTCAGCAATGCCTCCCAAGAAAAATGGATCCGCGAGAACAGACTGAAAGCATTGGAGGAGAATCTCCGGAAAAAGGTAGGCTCTTCCAGAATCCGTCTCGAAGTGGGGGTTCTGCCTGTGGAGGATAAAGAGAAACAGCCCTACACTGATCAGGAAAAGGCTACGGCCTTGATGGGAATTAACGGTGAGGTCCAGAACTTGGTCAAGGATTTTGGTCTTGAGACAAAATAAGAATGAACGATAATCAATTTTAAAGATGAAACTTCGCTGCGAGAATCTTGTTAAGAAATATGGCATCAGAACCGTCGTCAAAGGCGTTTCGATGGAGATAAAACAGGGTGAGATTGTTGGGTTCCTTGGTCCTAACGGAGCCGGGAAGACAACCAGCTTCTACATGATCACCGGTCAGATCGTGCCGAACGGAGGTCGTGTTTTCCTTGATGATGAGGATATTACGGAACTTCCTATGTACAAGAGAGCTCAGAAGGGGATCGGCTACCTGCCGCAGGAGGCTTCCGTGTTCCGCAAGATGTCGGTCGAGGACAACATCATGTCGGTGATGGAGATGTCTGATATGCCCAAGGTCGAGAGACAGGAAAGGCTGGAGGACCTGATCAACGAGTTCAACCTTTCCAAAGTCCGCAAAAGTCTTGGCATCCAGCTCTCAGGAGGTGAACGGCGTCGCTGCGAGATCGCCCGTGCGTTGGCCATCGACCCGAAGTTCATACTGTTGGATGAACCTTTCGCCGGAGTGGATCCGATCGCCGTGGAGGACATCCAGTTCATCATCGCGAAGCTCAAGTACAAGGACATCGGTGTCATAATCACTGACCATAATGTGGGCGAGACTCTTGCCATTACCGACCGCGCGTACCTTCTATACGAAGGCACGATCCTCCAGCAGGGCACTCCGGAGTCCCTCGCCGCCGACGAGGATGTCCGCACCAAATACCTCGGCTCAGGTTTCGTCCTGAAGAAGTCCGTCTCCGTGGAGCGGGCCAAAGCCGAGCACGCCGCCCTTGAGGCCGCCCGCGCCGCCAAGGTATCCTCCGCGGCGGCACCAGTCGAATCGTAAGCGTCTCAGCATTGATTTATCGGTTGTTACCTTCTATGACAGAAATCGGTGTAGCCTAAGTGTTTGAAAATTAGAAATATGACTAATTGCCTTCGGTTGCTGTATTCCTAAGGCTGTTTGATAACTGTTTGGATTATAATGCTTTACCCGCCACTTGCTCATTATCAGCGAGTGGCGGGTAAATATTTCAGAATCAGCTTGAAGTTGGTTTCCCTATGGCGGATTTTTGCTAAAGGTGATGTGCTATCTTTTTAATAGAGTGAAAGTTATCAAACAGGAAAAATCATTGGATTGTCCATTCGGCTCCGTCCTTGGTGTCCTTGACTGTGATGCCGAGGGCTTTGAGGTGGTCTCTGATAGCATCGCTGGCCGCCCAGTCCTTCGCGGCTTTCGCTTTGGCGCGTTGCTCCAGAACCATGTCCATCAAGCCGGACACGATCTCCTGTCCCTTGCCTGATTCCGCCGCCGTTTCATCTTTCAGGCCGAGGACGCCGAACACGATGTCATCGAAAATCTGAAGCAGAGTCTCCAGATCACCTTTGCTGAGTTTCAGTTCTCCGGCCTTGGCCGAGTTGATCAGCCGCACCGCATCGAAGATGTGTGACAGCGCTATAGGTGTGTTGAGGTCATCGCAAAGCGCATCATAGACAGCATTGAATATTCCTTTGACCTCCTCGGAAGTGGCAGGGCAGGTGTCAGGCGCGGTGGCGGTGATGAACTCTCCGTACTGCATCGCATCCACCGGATCGCCTTCCGTTCCTTTCTCGGTGTCGGTGATTCCGGCGGCCGAAGCCAACGCGCGCAGATCCTTCGCGGCCTGCATCACTCTCTTCAGTCCCTTCTCTGCCGCCTGAAGTGCCTCGTTGCTGAAGTCCAGCGTGCTGCGGTAGTGGGCCTGAAGGATGAAGAATCTAACCGTCATCGGGGAATATGCCTGGGTGAGCTTCTCGTGCTGTCCGCTGAAAAGCTGAGGCAGGGTGATGAAATTGCCCAGAGACTTGCCCATCTTCTGGCCGTTGATCGTGATCATGTTGTTGTGCACCCAGTAGTGAACGCCCTGTGTGTGGCGGCTGGCCACGTTCTGGGCGATCTCGCACTCGTGGTGGGGGAACATCAGATCCATTCCGCCGCCGTGGATGTCGAACTCGTTGCCGAGGTATTTCTCGCCCATCACGGAGCATTCCAGATGCCATCCGGGGAATCCCTCGCTCCAAGGGCTCGGCCAGTGCATGATGTGTTCAGGCTCTGCCTTTTTCCAAAGCGCGAAGTCGTACGGGGCCTTCTTGTCGCTCTGCCCGTCCAGCTCTCTGGTGCCCTCGCGTGTGTCGTCAAGGGTGCGTCCCGAGAGGACACCATAGTGGTAGTCCTTGTTGTATTTCTCCACGTCGAAATAAACGGAGCCGTTGGAGATGTAGGCGTAGCCAGCGTCCAGAATCTTCTTTATGGTCTCGATCTGCTCGATGATGTGTCCCGACGCCCTCGGTTCGATTGAAGGCGGCGCCACGTTCAGCTGACGCATCGCCTCGTGGTAACGGAACGTGTAGGTCTGCACGACCTCCATAGGCTCAAGCTGCTCAAGCCTGGCTTTCTTGGCAATCTTGTCCTCCCCCTCGTCCGCATCGTGCTCAAGGTGCCCCACATCGGTGATGTTGCGCACATAGCGCACCTTGTAGCCCAGATGCCTGAGCAGTTTGAAAAGCACGTCGTAAGTCACTCCCGGACGCGCGTGTCCAAGGTGAGCCTCTCCGTAGACGGTCGGCCCGCAGACGTACATCCCCACGTGCCCCGGCTGGATCGGCTTGAAAAGCTCCTTGCTTCGTGTTAGAGTATTTGTCAGAAATAAAGGTCTCATATTCAATGAATATAATTTATTTTGCGAATCTTCCGTAAATGTTGAATGCGACTCCAAGGTTGACACTCCATGCGCTGCAAGGAGACTCATAGCCGGTTCTTGCGGCATAGAGCCTGAAGCGGACACCTGTCTCTCCGTAGTCCCTCCCGAAGAATGAGTTGGTGTTGTTGCTGTAGTACCTGCGGATCTTCCAGTCCCACTGCACGCCTCCGCAGAGCCGCAGCCCTGACAGATTCTCGCTTCTGACATCCTCGCCAAGGTAGTCGTAGCCTCTGCAGATCATTCCCGCTCCTATTCCCACGAATGGGATAAGGTTGAAGTGGTCTTTGTCAACCAGGGCGTAGCCGGCAGTCAGGTTGATGTTCCATCCGCTTGTCCTTTCACCGGATTTCCAGTCGTGTTTTCCTTCCGGATAAGGCACGTCTCTTTTCAGTCTTCCATAACCGCCCATCGCCATGTCAATGCCGAATCTTGCCTTGGAGACAGACACCTCGCATCCCAATGACATTCCATTAAGGGATTTAAGATAGTCGGTGATCTCACCGGTGTAGAACTCCCCTCCATAGCCGATGTAATAGCCGAGTCCGACCCTCCTCAGGCGTATTTCCGGCACTGTGTCCTTAGGGGCGTATTCATCCAGGGCCTTCTCAACATTTGATCTGTACCTGTTGACGACGGACGTGTCCCTGCCGTTCTGCGAAACAGCCTTGAATTCCTTCAGGGAGTTGTCACACAGGTTCATATAGTAGTCAAGGAGGGCGTTGTAGTTGCCGTTTGAGGAGGTGTCCAGTTCGCTTTGGAACTTTCTTCGGGTGAGTTCCACCATGTCGAAGCATACCTGCTGGAAAGCGACGGTCTGGTCGGAATCATAGCCTGATTTGACCCACGAGTTGACCTTGTCCATGTATGCTTCGGTGCTCATCTTGCGATAGACAAGGTTGCCGTACCTCTTTTTCTCAGGATGGCCTTTGATTCCGTAATATAGCCACGAAGCGTCTTTTTCGTCAGGGCCGAGAACTTCTCTTATCCTGAAATCCTGTGATGTCAGAGGGCCATCACTCCATTTTCTGATGCTGGACCGGTAGTCCTGCGCCTTGGCGGAAAGCGCGGAAAGCGCGGAAACCGCAAGGGCGCATAAAAATGTAAAATAAATTCTGGTCATATTACTGGTCGTGTAGTTGTTCATTTCTTATGGGATTGTAAATATACTGATTATTGCAGAATATCTCCGAAATTTTCAGATGAATTTCACTGGATATCCATCTGAATTACTGCCTTTACATAATCAGGACTTCCTGCCGGTCAGTCTTTCGAACACTGTCTTGTAGGCGTCTCCTATGTGGCCGTAGTCCTTGCGGAATCGGTCCTTGTCGAGGCGGGTGCCTGTTGCGATGTCCCAGAAACGGGCGCTGTCGGGGGTGATATCGTCGCTCATCACGAGCCGCCCGTCCGGCAGGTGGCCGAACTCGATCTTGAAGTCCACCAGCGTGATGCCGATCTCCTTGAACACCGGCGTCAGGATGTCGTTGATCTGTTTTGTCAATGAATATATCCGCTCAAGTTCTTCCTTGCTGACAAGGCCGAGGGCCACGGCGTGGTAGTCGTTGATGATCGGGTCGCAGAGAATGTCTGACTTGTAGCAGAGGTCGTAGACCGGTTCCTTCGGCACGATCCCTTCCTCCAGTCCCAGCCTCTGGGCCATCGACCCCGCGATCACATTCCGCACGATCACCTCCATCGGAATCACTTTCGACTTCCAGCAAAGTTGCTCAGTGTCAGAGATCTGCTCAATGAAATGGGTCGGCACTCCACCTTTCTGCAGCAGTCTGGAGATCTCGCACGAGATCCCGTTGCAGTACAGCCCCTTGTCCTTGATCACCGCCTTCTTGATCTTGTTGAAGGCCGTGATGTCATCCGTGAAGTGAATGATCACCTTCTGGGGATCATCCGTCTCGAAAATCTTGATGGACACTCCATCGTGTATTATATTCCTCTTTTCCATTGTAGTGTTTTTTCCGTCTGTATGTCTTTCCGTTGTGGCGCTATTGCTGAATATGACTTTGGCGGCCGACGCTTCGCGCCCTGTCCGGGTAAAGGGTCGCCAAAGCCATATTCAGCAACCGCTCTTCGTGCACTAATTGTCACTTCGACAAGTTCAGTGACAGGTTGTTGCCCTGCCTTGGCGGTAAAACTCCACCGCTGCGGCCATTCACCCGGACAGGGCGCGAAGCGTAGGGAGCGGTGGTGGAGCTTTACCGCCAAGGCCTAAATGATACTATTCAACAATTGTCACTTCGACAAACTCAGTGACCAGCGGCTGTTCTGCCGCGGTGGTCAGGTGCCACTGTGGCTCCCATTCACCCGGATAGGGCGCGAAGCGTAGGGAACCATGGTGGCACCTGGCCACAACGACAGAACACGAAATCTATCCGATAAAATACCTGACAGCATTCTCGAACAGCGGCTGCTCAAGGTCGGCCTCGATGTTCTTCAACAGATTCCTCTCGTACCTCTCGCTGTGACCCATCTTGCCAAGAATCTGACCATCGCGGCTGATGATGCCCTCGATGGCGTAGTAAGAACCGTTCGGATTGTAAGGCGACTCCATAGTAGGCTCGTCCGTCAGCGGATCAACGTACTGGAACGCCACCTGGCCGTTGGCGAACAACTCGCGGGCCAGCTCCTCGCTCACCACAAACTTGCCCTCACCGTGGCTCACCGGGATCGCATATTCATCACCGATCGTCATCCCCTTGAGCCAAGGCGAGTTGGTTGAGGCGACACGGGTCGTCACCATCTGCGAGATATGTCTGTTGATGTCGTTGCGGAACAGGGTAGGAGAGTCTTTGGTCACCTTGCCGAGTTTTCCGTAAGGCAGCAGACCCGACTTCACAAGCGCCTGGAAGCCGTTGCATATTCCAAGAATCAGACCGCCGCGTGAAAGAAGCCCCTCGATGGCCTCCGCGATGTCCTTGTTGTTCAGTACGTTCGCGATGAACTTGCCACTCCCGTCCGGCTCGTCACCGGCGGAGAATCCACCGCTGAGCATCAGAATATGGCAGTTGTCGATGTTCTTCTTCATCTCCGCTATCGACTCGAACACATCCTTGTCTGTGAGATTGCGGAACACGGACGTGCGTATGTCGGCGCCCGCCTTGCGGAACGCCTTCGCGGAGTCGTAGTCACAGTTGGTGCCAGGAAAGACAGGAAGATAGGCGATGACATCATCGACCCGTGGTCCCTTGTATTCAAGGTCCACCTTTCTTGCCTTGAACGGCTTGACACCCTCTATTCCCTTAGGTGCCAGCCTCTTGAAATCAGGCTTGCTGACAACTGGATAGACCTTCTCGAAGAGCGACGCGTTGAAATCCATCAACTCGAAGATGGACAGTTTCGTTCCGTTGACGCGGACATTGCCGTCCTCTCCGGAGGTGACGGAGCCAATCTCAATGGCGTTCTCGAAATCAAGCGCGCTGCCATCGGTCTCAACCACGATCGAACCGTAGTTCAGATTGAACAAGTCGTCCTCTGAAAGGTTCACGTCGAAGCCGAAAGCGTTGCCGAAACTCATCTTGCAGAGCGCCTCCGCGACTCCGCCGAATCCAACGGCCCAGCCGGCCACGATCGTACCCTCGCCGATCTGTTCCTGAATATAATTCCAATTCCTCTTGAGCTGCTCTGTGTCAGGCATTTTGTTCGCGAGCGGTGTGTGTTTCACGAGGTATAGGCGGTCTCCCTCCCATTTGAGTTCCGGAGAGATCACATTGTCGGCCTTTACAGTTGTGATGCCGAACGCGATGAGGGTCGGCGGAACATGGATTGTCTTGCCGTCCTCTGTCTCGAATGATCCGCTCATGGAGTCCTTGCCGCCTATTGAGGCAAGTCCGAGTTCCTTCTGCATCTTCAGCGCGCCGAGCAGGGCGGCGGTCGGCTTGCCCCATACCTTCGGGTCGGCGGTCATCCTCTCGAAATATTCCTGACAGGAGAATCTCATTGTCTCCCAATGTCCGCCTGCGGCCACAACCTTGCTGCAAGCCTCGATGAATGAATATGCCGCACCGTGGTAAGGGCTCCATTCGCAGAGATCCGGGTTGAAGCCGAACGCCATCATGCTGGCTGTGTCAGTGTAACCATTGACAGGCAGTTTCTGAACGGAGACCTGCGTTTCGGTAGCCTGTAGCTCTCCTCCGAACGGCATCAGCACGGTTGAGCGGCCGATGGTGGAGTCGAACATCTCTATGAGACCTTTCTGACAGGTCACGTTCGGATCCTGCAGGTTGGCGAACATCCTTTCTTTCAGATTCTTGCCAGGCACATCACGAAAGAACGGATCCCTGTCCTCGACCGCTCCGACCGTGGCCTTTGAATAATGTTTCGCTCCGGCGCTGTCTATGAACGCGCGGCTCAGGTCCACGACTACCTTGTCCCCGTAGAACATTCTCATTCTGGCGGTGTCGGTGATCTCGGCGACGTGAGTCACCTCTATATTCTCTGAATGGCAAAGCTTCTTGAATTCTTCCTCGTCTTTGGCCTCCACAACAACTGCCATCCTTTCCTGTGACTCGCTGATGGCCAGCTCCGTGGAGTTCATTCCGCTGTATTTTACCGGAACACGGTCCAGGTAGATGTCCAGCCCGTCGGCAAGCTCACCGATTGCGACGCTCACTCCACCGGCTCCGAAGTCGTTTGATTTCTTTATCAGTCTCGTGACCTCCGGCCTTCTGAAAAGTCTCTCCAACTTTCTCTCCTCCGGAGCGTTACCCTTCTGGACCTCGCTTCCGCAAGTCTCAAGGGACTCCTCAGTGTGTTCTTTGGACGAGCCGGTCGCTCCTCCGATTCCGTCACGGCCGGTGCGGCCTCCGATCATCAGCACCACGTCTCCGGCCTTTGGGCTTTCCCTTCTGACATTCTCTGCCTTTACCGCTCCGACCACGGCACCGACCTCCATTCTCTTGGCGGTGTAGCCCTCGTGGTAGATCTCACGGACATGGGTAGTCGCCAGACCGATCTGGTTGCCGTAGGATGAGTATCCATGCGCAGCCTTCCTGGTGATGACCTTTTGCGGGAGTTTACCGGGAAGTGTCTCGCTGACAGGCTTGTAGATGTCTCCAGCTCCGGTGACGCGCATCGCCTGATAGACGTATGAGCGGCCGGAAAGCGGATCTCTGATCGCTCCTCCCAGGCAGGTTGCCGCTCCCCCGAACGGCTCGATCTCCGTAGGGTGGTTGTGGGTCTCGTTCTTGAACATCAGCAGCCATCTCTCTGTCTCTCCGTCGACATCCACGTCAATGAATATGCTGCACGCGTTGTTCTCCTCGCTGACCTCCATGTCATCCAGCAGTCCGTGCTTCCTGAGGTACTTCGCGCCTATCGTGGCCATGTCCATGAGGTTCAGCCCCTTCTTGTCGCGTCCGGTCTCCGCGCGCATCTTCATGTACAGGCTCATCGTGCCGTCAATGTCCTCCTTGATGAAGGAGTCCTCGACATCAATGCTTTCCAGCTCCGTTGTGAAGGTCGTGTGGCGGCAATGGTCACTCCAGTAGGTGTCCAGAATCCTGAGTTCGGTCTCGTTCGGGTCCCTGCCCTCATCGGTGAAGTACCTGACAACCTCGGCGAGGTCATCGGCGTTCATCGCCAGACCCATCTTCTTGCAATATGCCTTCAGGTCGTCCCCGCACATATTCCTGAATCCTTCCAGCACCGGAACCGGTTTGACAGCGGCGTGCTCCGTGTCAGCGAGTTTGCTGAGGTCTTTAGTGCGGGACTCCACAGGATTTATGTAGTAGTGGCGGATCTTCTCTAGTGTCTCCTCGGAGGCGTCTGTGTCAACGATCAGCAGTTTGGAACTCTTGATGCTGATCTGTGCCGATGGCTCGATCAGGTGAACGCAATCCACAGCCGAGGCCGCTCTCTGGTCGAACTGTCCCGGCAGGTACTCCACGGCGATGTACTTCGCTCCGTCCAGGTCTATCGAATCTGTGACAGAGTCGGTCACAATCTCTCCGAAGACACTGTAGCGGCTCTTCTCCAGAAGTTCCGGCGTGAATCCGAAAAGGTCATAAACATTAAGCAGCCGAAGCGTTTTCAGCTCCAGCTGCAGGTTCTCGTTGAGTTCCCCAAGAAGACTTTTCGCCTCCACCTGGAACTCCGGGTGTTTCTCCACGAAAATGCGGTAATTGGACATCTTTGCAAGTTCTTTATTGTCTATTGCAAAGTTAGCTTTTTCGACCCACATAAACAAAAAAAAACGGCCTGGTCGTTGCCGGGAAAATCTCATGATAGCTGAACCGCCGGTGGGTGAGGCGGCTTCCCTGTCCAGTGGCAAGCGTCTCCACGATGGCTTGATCGATACGCGCACGGCTCGATTGAAATAAGAGGGGGGCTGCTCCGCGTCCTTAGTCACCGCACGTTGTGGCAACCGTGGAGGATAACATGTTGAAGGATTGGCTTTTAAATAGATGTACTCCTACCTGTTCCGGGTAGGAGTACACTAGCGCATTGCTTTGATTTACAGATTGTTGATCTCCACGCTCTATTTGCTCTCGGCGGCTTCGACAGCCTTGAAATAGCGGTAGGAGTTGACTTTGAGCTCACCGGCAGCTGGTTCGTCAAGCACAACGGTTCCGTTCTCATGCAGCTGAAGTGCGGAAAGGGTGACGTAGTGGCTGACTGATCCCTCGATGGCCTGACTGACAACTCTGGCTTTCTTGCTTCCGAAAGCGAGGATGAGGACCTCTTTGGCTCCGCAGACGGTGGCGACACCCACGGACATTGCCCGCTTAGGAACCAAGTTGACATCTCCACCGAAGAAACGAGAGTTGACTTCGATTGTGTCCTGGGTCAGGGTCACGACCCTGGTCCTTGAGTTGATGGAAGAGAAAGGCTCGTTGAAGGCCAGATGGCCGTCCTCGCCGACTCCGCCGAGGAACAGATCGATCCCGCCAGCCTCTACTATCGCTTTCTCGTAGTCCTCGCACTCTTTGTCAAGATCTGCGGCATTGCCGTTGAGTATGTGGATGTTGCCGGCCGGGATGTCGATCTTGTCGAAAAGGTTCTTGTGCATGAAGCTGTGGTAGCTCTCAGGATGGTTCTCTGGGATCCCGACATATTCATCCATGTTGAAAGTTATGACGTTCTTGAATGAGATTTCTCCGGCGGCGCACATTCTTGCGAGTTCGGCGTAGGTCTCCAGTGGAGTCGAGCCGGTAGGCAGTCCAAGAACGAACGGCTTGTCAGCTTTCGTCTTGATGGCTGCCGCGATGTGGCGTGCGGCCCAGAGGGAGCCTTCCTTCCTTGTGTCTCTGATGATTACTTTCATGTGATATTCGTTTAAGATGTTATTTTAACCTTAGAAAGACTTCGATGGCTTGATATTCAGCCATTCCGAGTTCATCGTAAAGCCTTGCTGTGTTCTCCGTGCGCTCTTCGGCCCTCTGCCAGAACTCTCTTGGGTCGTCTCCCGGGAACGGGACGATGTCCTTCTGGGAAAGGTGGCGGAAGATGGCGTGGCGCTTCTCGATGAGTTCGCCGGGACTGAGCGGGACGGCCATGTCCACCCTCCAGAGCTCCCACTCCATCCACGCTCCTCTGTAGAGCCAGATCGTGGTGTCGTTAAGCCAGCTGCCGCCCTCTTCCTTCAACTGCTCAATCGCCTCAAGGGCAGCCTCGGTGCAGACCCTGTGCGTGCCATGAGGATCGGCCAGGTCACCGGCCATGTAGATCTGGTCGGGATGTATCTTGACTATCAGGGCCTTTATGATGTCAATGTCTTTCTGGGTGCGTGGGAATTTTGTCACTCCGCCTGATTCGTAGAACGGCAGGTTGAGAAAGTGCACGTTGGTGTTGTCGTCCAGACCGAAGCTTCTGTCGGCCCCGCGGGCCTCGCTGCGCCGGATGGCAGCCTTGATGGCGAGAAGCTCCTTTGGCTCTGGCTCTCCAGGCTTCTTGGAGTCAATGATTCTCTTTACCTCATCGAACTTGTCCGCGAAACCAAGCTGATAGGCCGCGTCCATGTGCTGAAGCACGACGTCGTCGTGGACTGCCAGGTCTCCGGATGTCTCATAGGCAACGTGAACATTGTGTCCTTGATGGACAAGGCGGATGAATGTGCCTCCCATCGAGATCACGTCATCGTCCGGATGCGGGGAGAAGATGAGAACCGTCTTTGGAAATGGAGTGGACTTGACCGGTCTTGTGGTGTCGTCCGCGTTGGGTTTCCCTCCCGGCCATCCTGAGATGGTGTGCTGGAATTCATTGAACACGTCAATGTTGATCTTGTCGTACGGTCCGTAGAGTTCGATCAGCTCTCCAAGGAAATTCTCCAGGTAGTCCTGTTGCGTGAGCTTGAGGATAGGCTTGCCGACTCTCTGGCAAAGCCAGACAACAGCCTTGCGGATGAGTTTCGGAGCCCATTCGCAAGGCCCCACCATCCAGGGAGCGACGGACCTGGTGAGAAGTGAGGCGGACATCTCGTCGGTGTAAAACGAGATGTTGTCGTGCTCCTGAAGCAAAGACGCAGGGCAGGATGTGCTTGCATCGTCTTCTACGATTTTCCTTACTACCTCGGCCTTGTCCTCGCCCCATGCCATGAGGATAATTCTGCGGGCGCTCATCATTGTCCCGATGCCCATTGTTATCGCCGCCTTTGGGGTGACGGAGATGTCTCCGTTGAAGTTATGTGCCTGCCTTTTCCTCGATTGGTAGGATAGAGGCACGGTACGCGTCAGGCTCTTCTCTGTGGATCCTGCCTCGTTGAATCCTACCTGGCCGCCTTCTCCTACACCAATCACCAAAAGGTCTATGCCTCTTGCAATCTTATCAAAATCAGCACAATAGTCGGAAATCTGATCTTTGGGGACCGATCCGTCAGGAATATGTATGTTCTCCTTTTTGACATCAACTTGATCCAGAAATTCCGCGTGGAGCCTGCTGTTGCGGCTTTGTTTGGAATCCCGGTCGCAAGGGTAGTATTCATCAATGGAGAACACCTCGACATTGGCGAAGGAAACCTTGCCCTCATTGAATTGCCTTGTGAGGTTGTTGTAGAGCGAAACAGGTGTCTTCCCTGTGGTCAAGCCAAGTTTGAACGGGCGGGGAAGCGCGGCTTTCCCGTGATCCTTTATTGCCTTGACAATGATGTCGGCCACGCGGTCGCTGCCGATGGTCGCGTCATCAAAAATCTCGGTGGAGATCTTCTCGTACGAATGGAGGATGCTCTTGGGCAGAGTCTCCTCAATCAGTCCACCGTACTTTGGTAAAGTAAAGTGTTTCATCTTGTTGAGCTTAAAATTTCGTTAAATATGATATGTTTCGTAATCCGTTTCCGGGCCAAAGCTCTATGTAGTTTTCCGCGGGCCGTCAGGCTGCGGATGCCGTGACAAAAGTCGCGGTCGCCATGTTTCTGTAGACATGGACGTGCAAAGATAACCAGTTTTTCTTTAACTGTGTCCTTCTGGCGGATCTATTTTTTGACAAAATCATCGCGACATTTTTATCATAATGTGTTTGGAATATCGAAGTAAAATCAATAACTTTGCAATCCTATGGCGGTGGAAACGCGGCGAGCCGTAGGAAAAGTCTACATGAATATGCCCGAATGGCGGAATTGGTAGACGCGTTGGACTCAAAATCCAATGTCCTTTAAAGACGTGCCGGTTCGAGCCCGGCTTTGGGCACAACAGGTGGAGGCGATCGGCCTCCACTTTTTTTTGTGCCCGCCTCAACCGGTCCCGTCACTCCGTTACAACCGTCGGGCGAGATAAATTCATCACTTTTTTGTATATTTGTCAATAAGATGGCTTCGTGTGGCGTTGGCGTCATGGCGAGGAGATTTTGATTAACCATAAAATGATTCTGGAACACACTATGTACAAGAGAGTTCTGCTTAAATTGAGCGGTGAGAGCCTGGGCGGGTCCGTAGGAAAGGGGCTTGATCCGGAGAGTTTAAGGAAATATTCAAAGGAGATCGCCGCGGCTGCGAAAGCCGGGCTGCAGATTGCCATAGTCAATGGCGGAGGCAACATATTCAGGGGCCTCCAGGGGCTGGACAAGGGTTTTGACCGTGTCGAGGGTGACAGGATGGGAATGCTTGCCACAGTGATAAACTCTTTGGCGCTCAGCCAGTTCATTAAGGACGAGGGAGTGAAGGCGGAGGTCTTTTCCGCAACCCCTATGGAGCCGCTTGTGCGCTATTACAACCGGGACAACGCCGTCAAGGTGCTGGAGGAGGGTGGAGTCGCGCTTATCGCCGGCGGAACCGGGAGTCCTTTTTTCACGACTGATTCCGGCGCCGCTCTCAGGGCGCTTGAGATCAAGGCTGACGTTGTGCTGAAAGGAACACGTGTGGATGGTGTCTACACTGCTGACCCAGAGAAGGATCCTGCCGCTGTAAAGTACGATGAGCTGACGTTTGACGAGGCAATGGCGAGGCATCTTAAGGTCCTTGACCAGACAGCCTACGCACTTTGCAATGACGGCGACATGCCGATCATCGTCTTTGATGTGAACGGTGAGGGCAACCTGATCAAATTGGTGAACGGCGGGAAGGTCGGGACTCTCGTCCATAAATAGAGGCTGCCTGTCCGGAAACCTGAGGCATGTCCTTGGAAATGCTGATTGAATATGCTGATAAACAATAAATGATTAACACAATACACTATGCTTACAGACAAAGCTAAAGAAATCATCGGTGGAGTCAAGACTAAAATGGAAGACTCCGTGCAGTTCCTTGAGGAAGACCTCAAGACCTACCGTGTCGGAAAGGCCAACCCGTCCATTCTCAACAATGTGACCGTGGATTACTACGGTACTCCCACCCCTGTCCCCCAGGTGGCTTCTGTCACTGTCCCGGATGCCCGTACAATAGCGATCCAGCCTTGGGAGAAGAGCATGATTCCGGTAATCGAAAAGGCGATCATCAACGCCAACCTGGGATTCACTCCTTCAAATAATGGAGAGGTGATCCGCTGTCCTGTCCCGCCTCTCACCGAGGAAAGGCGCAAGGAACTCATCAAGAAGGCCAGGGCCACCGGCGAGAACATCAAGGTGGCTGTGCGCAATGCCCGCCGCGATGGTGTTGACGCGCTGAAGAAGGCCGAGAAGGCCGGAGATTTTTCCGAGGACGTACGCAAGGAAGGCGAGGACGAGATCCAGAAGGTGACAGATGCCAAGGTCAAGGCGGTCGATGAACTGGTCTCGGCAAAAGAAAAGGAGATAATGACCGTCTAATGAGTGTCTTGTGGCGTTGGGGAAGGATCATTCCGAACCGCGTTCCTGCATATTCTTAAATTTTTAGGCACATTTTCTTCTGTTTTTGCTATCTTTGCACCGCTATGATGATGAGCACACGATTTTACTCTTTCGGTTTTTATTTCTTCTACCGCGGCGGGCAGAGGACCGGACGAGCGTAAACGTGAGTATTCAAAGATAGATGAATATACGGCTGTCCGGTACTTTTCCGGGCAGCTTTTTTTGATAGGTAAACGAACAATGCAAGCATGACAAAAATCGCCATACAGGGCTACAGAGGCTGCTTTCACGAGCAGGCGGCGAGAGCGTTCTATTCTGCGAGAGGGGAGGAGATCTCCATTTTGGAATGCCCTACATTCGAGGGGTTGTTCAGGGCTGCCGCCTCAGGCGAGGCCCAGGCTGTGGTGATGGCTATCGAGAACACGATTTCCGGAGGACTCATTCCTAACTTTGAGCTCCTGAGATCCAATCCCTATAAGATAAAGGGTGAGGTGTACATCCCCATTCATCAGAACCTTATGGCTTTGCCCGGACAGGACATCCGTGACATCAAGGAGGTGCGGACGCATTACATGGCGATCAACCAGACCCGTCGGTTTTTCGAGCGGAACTGCCCTTGGATCACTATGGTGGAGTCTGAGGACACGGCCAAAAGCGCTATTGACATAGCGTCTGAAGGCTTGGGCGGAGTGGGAGCGGTTGCATCAGAGTTGGCCGCCAGCCAGAATGGCCTGGAGATCCTTGCCCGGAACATAGAAACCTACAAACAGAACTTTACCCGGTTCCTGGTTCTTGACCCGGAAATCACCGTCCCACGGCGGGAGATAAACAAGGCGTCTCTCTGTTTCACTCTGCCGCACAAGCCTGGTTCTCTTGCTCAGGTGCTTACAATCCTTTCATTCTATGAGATGAACCTGACAAGGATCCAGTCTTTGCCGATTCCGGGGCAGGAGTGGCAGTACTTTTTCTACGCGGACATCAAGTTCGCGGACTATTCCCGCTATCGACAAGCCTTGAGAGCGGTAAGGCCCCTTATGGAAGGGCTGAATATTTTAGGTGAATATAAAACTACGATGTAATTATGATCATTGAACCGGCAGAAAGGACATCTTGCGTCCAGGAATATTACTTCTCCCGCAAGCAGAAGGAGCTTGATGCTCTGAACCAGCGACGCGCCGCGCGCGGGGAGAGCGGAATAATCAATTTAGGAATAGGCGCTCCGGATGGCATGCCGCCTCAGGCTGCGATTGACGCTTTGGTCGAGGCGGCCCGGAAGCCAGGGAACCACGCCTATCAGAACTACAAGGGGCTTCCTGCATTGAGACAGGCATTCGCGGACTGGTACTCACGTTATTATGGAGTGACATTGAATCCTGATGGTGGCGTCCAGCCTCTTGTAGGTTCCAAGGAGGGAATCCTTCTGATCTCAATGGCTTATGTCAATCCGGGCGACAAGGTCCTTATCCCTGATCCCGGCTATCCGACTTACACTTCGGCTTCAAGGCTGGTCGGAGCCAAGGCCGTCAATTATAGTCTTAAGGAGGAGAACCATTGGTGGCCGGATTTCGATGCCCTTGAGAGGATGGATTTGGATGGGGTGAAGGTGATGTGGACCAATTATCCCAACATGCCCACAGGGGCTAAGGCCACTCCGTTACTGTACCAAAGGCTGGTTGATTTCGGATTGAGGCACAGGATTCTGATAGTGAACGACAATCCGTATTCCTTTATCCTTTGCGGAAAGCCACTGTCCATTCTTGCGGCAAAAGGGGCGAAGGAATGCTGTCTTGAGCTCAATTCTCTCAGCAAGGCTCACAACATGAGCGGTTGGCGGATCGGCATGGTCGGCGGCGCTCCGGAACTGGTCGCCCAGGTTCTGAAGGTGAAGAGCCAGATGGACTCGGGGATGTTCAAGCCGTTGCAGCTTGCGGCGATCCAGGCGCTTGGCCAGCCGCCGGAGTGGTTCGAGGAGCTTAACTCTGAATATGTCCGCAGACGTGTCGCCGCCGGGCGGATTCTTGACACTCTCGGTGCGGTCTACGACCACGACACAGCGGGACTCTTCTTGTGGGGAAGGGTGGCTTCGGAATATGCCGGGAACGGAATGACGGCAGGAGAGGTCCTTTCCGAACGTATTCTTCGTCAAGCGGGTGTGTTCATCACTCCTGGTTACATTTTCGGAAGGAACGGGAATGATTATGTCCGGGTTTCGCTTTGCGCCAAGCCGGAGGTCCTTGACCGTGCCAACAAGGAAATAGAAAAAGTGATCGGCACGATCACCGCGCGACAATAAAAAAAGTATACTATGACCGTAGGAATAATTGGATTGGGCCTGATCGGAGGCTCGATGGCTATTGACTTGAAGAGAAGGGGTTTCGCCCAGAAGGTCCTCGGAGTTGAGTCCGACCCGGTGAACGCTGCCGCTGCCTGGAAAATGGAGCTTGTCAACGAGATTGTTCCCTTCGAGGATTGCGTCCGCCGGAGTGACATCACTGTGATCGCCATTCCGGTAGGCTCCGCCGTGAAGATGCTTTCGAAGGTACTTGACATATTCAAGGAAGATGGAAACGGGAAGAAGATCGTGATTGACACCTGCTCCACTAAGAGCAACATCGTTCGGGCGGCGCGCTATCATCCGATGCGTGGACGCTTTGTCGCGACGCACCCGATGGCCGGGACTGAATATTCAGGTCCGTGGGCCGCGATGCCGAACCTCTTCGACGGGCGCGCCTGCATATTCGCGAACACCGAGGATTCCGATCCACAGGCTGTGAAGGTTGTGGAGGAACTGTACGATGCGCTGAACATGCGGCCTATATTCATGAACGCTGACAGCCACGATGTCCACACCGCCTACGTGTCGCACATCTCGCATGTGACATCCTTTGCTCTTGCCCTTACGGTTCTTGACAAGGAAAGGGATGAGAAGCACATTTTCGACCTCGCCTCAGGTGGTTTCTCATCAACAGTGCGTCTTGCCAAGAGTTCGGCTGAGATGTGGACCCCGATCCTGGAGCAGAACAGGGACAATGTGCTGCATGTCATTGACACTTATTTGGAAAAGATGAGGCTTTTCCGTGACGCTATCGCTGACTATGACGGCGAGCGGATCACCGAACTCATCCACCAGGCAAATAGAATTAAAAAGATTTTGAGATAGTTATGGAACGATCACTTGACATCATCCCCGTCTCCGAATGGGGATTCTTCGACGAGAGCATTCCCCCTCTTGTCATCGCTGGCCCTTGCAGCGCTGAGTCCGAGCTGCAGGTGATGATGACCGCCAAAGGTCTGCATGAATTCGGGATCCATGTCTTCCGGGCGGGAATATGGAAACCCCGCACCCATCCCGGGTCCTTCGAGGGAGTCGGCACACCGGGGCTGAAATGGCTCCAGAAAGTAAAGAAGGAATATGGAATGAAGGTCTGCACTGAGGTCGCCAACGAGAAACATGTCTACGAATGTCTGAAATACGGCATCGACATGGTTTGGATCGGGGCCCGCACGACCGCCAATCCCTTCCTTGTGCAGGAGATCGCCGAAGCGTTGAGGGACACCGAGATTCCTGTTCTGGTGAAGAATCCTGTCAACCCAGACATCGACCTTTGGGTAGGAGCCCTTGAACGACTTAATCGTGTAGGAGTCAGAAAATTAGGGGTGATTCACCGTGGGTTCTCCACCTCGGAGAAGATTCCGTACAGGAACCTTCCCGGCTGGCAGATCGCTGTGGAGCTGCGCACTCGTTACCCCAAGCTGCCGTTCTTTGCGGATCCGAGCCACATGGGCGGCTCCAGGCAGTATCTCAAGGAGCTGTCCCAAAGGGCGATGGATCTTGGACTTGATGGCCTGATGATTGAGTCTCATTGCGATCCTTCATGCGCCTTGAGCGATGCCAAACAGCAATTGGCTCCCGCTGATCTTAAGGAGTTGTTGGAAAGTCTCACCGTCCGCCAGAAAGTCACCAATGACAAGGAATATAACGAAGGCATAGAACAGCTCCGCTCCCAGATCGATGTCATTGACGAGAATCTGCTTATGACTCTCGGCTCCAGAATGGAGATTTCCCGCAGGATCGGTGAGTTCAAGAAAGCCCACAACATCGCCATCGTCCAGGCTTCCCGTTGGGACAGCATCCTTTCCTCAATGATAGAGAAAGGCAAGGACTATGGTCTCTCCGAAGACTTCATCACTGCATTTTTTACCGCCATTCATGAAGCTTCAGTCGCAGAACAGAACAAGATTCTGGAACGGTAGTATTGCTGCCAGATTGTGGCTTGATGAAAGGGAAATCTCTACAGCGGATTTTGGTAACGTGCAAAATCCGCTGTAGAGATTTCCCTTTCTTTTCCATGTCGCTCTGCAGGAGGTCGCTGACCCTGTCGAAGCTATTTCAATACAAAACCATTATCCGACAACCTTCCATCCGTCGATGCGACGGGCGGAGGTGGAGAAGTTGACACCGATTT
>ERZ808262.100-NODE-100-length-67748-cov-13.435392_pt1 | contig 67748 bp, 55 predicted proteins | sample MGYA00520895_ERZ808262 | MGnify/ENA primary metagenome ERZ808262 (study PRJEB31516, sample SAMN03275588) | gut metagenome | biome: mammalia-associated habitat; material: feces | host: Papio cynocephalus | place: Kenya | collected 2012-08-02 ...
GTGCGCCAGCTTCGCACCCAAACGGCGCAGTCGCTTGTACTTTCCGTCAAGCTCGGCGTTCGCTTTCTCGCCGCCGTTGCGGCTCGCGTTCCGTCTTTGAAATCGCGCAGTTCGCATATAAGTCTGCGCCCGACAAAGTTTTTCGCCAAATAGTGCGCTTTATTTATAAAATCGCAGTATTCGGATGAAGAACTAGAAAGAGCCACGCTTCGGCAACTCTAATTTACTAAGCGTAAATGAGTTGTCGAAGTGTGGCTCTGACGACGTTATTCGCCGAATAATGCGATTTTACTTTTCGCTCTTTTTTTGAACGATTTGCTCACCGTCATAGTATCCGCATTTCGGGCATACTTGGTGGCTCTTGATCAATTCGTGGCATTGAGGACACTCGGTGAGACCGGGCGCTTTAACTTTCCAGTTTGCAAAACGGGAATTCGTTTTGGATTTTGAAACTTTATTTTTAGGTACTGCCATCTTATTACCTCCAACATTTTCGCAACATCTGATATACAGTGTTATGATTATATAAAATCTGACAATAGTTGTCAAACGCTTTTTGAAAGTTGCGCTACTTTGTTGTCAATTATTTTGCATTTTCGATCGTTTTGGCAAAATTTGCGTCCATACGGGTCAAAATACTCTATTGACTTTGCTTTTTACATCACGAGTTCTTTAGTTTCTCTTGCAATTGACAATTCTTCGTTTGTGGGAAGAATGAACACTTTGACTTTGCTGTCGGGCTTGGAGAGAACGCGAACGCCGTCGGAATGTTCCTTATTAGCCTCGAAGTCGAAATCGACGCCGAGATACTCCATGCCTTCCATAACGAGTCTGCGCATAAGGTCGCTATGCTCGCCGATACCGCCCGTGAAAACGATTGCGTCGACGCCGTTGAGCGTTGCTGCGTAAGAACCGATATATTTCTTTATGCGATATGCGGCAACTTCGACTGCGAGTTTTGCTTTTTCGTTGCCTTCGTTAATACCTTTTTCAAGGTCGCGCATATCTGAACTCAATTCGCTCACACCGAGCATACCGCACTTTTTGTTGAGGTATTGCACGAGTTCTTCGGGGGTCAAGCCGAGTTTTGCGCGGATAAATTCGCATGCCGCAGGGTCGATATCGCCCGAGCGCGTACCCATAACGAGACCTTCGAGCGGCGTAAAGCCCATAGACGTGTCGAGACACTTGCCGTCTTTAACCGCAGAAATGGACGAGCCGTTGCCGAGATGGCATACGATGATTTTGCTGTCCTTTTTGCCGAGAAGTTTGATTGTTTCCTCGCTGACGAATTTGTGAGAAGTGCCGTGGAAGCCGTATTTTCTCACCTTGTATTGGTCGTATACCGAATACGGGATTCCGTACATATACGCTTTTGCTGGCATAGTGCTGTGGAACGTCGTGTCGAAAACCGCAACCATAGGAACGCCCGGCATAACTTTTCTGCAACTCTTTATGCACGCGATGTTGCCCGGCATATGAAGGGGTCCGAGTTCCGCATTCTTTTCGCAAATGCGGATAACTTCGTCGTCGATTACGACAGAACTGTTGAAGTCCTCGCCGCTGTGAAGCACTCTGTGTCCGACCGCGCTGATTTCGTCGGTGGATTTGATTGCGCCATAGACTGGATCGACCATCGCTTTGAGCACGAGTTCGATTGCCGCCGTATGATCTTTCATATCTTGCTTGACGTTAAGCACCTTGCCGTCCGCCGTCTTTTGAGTCAACTCACCGCCCTTAAACGTGATACGCTCGCAGATTCCCTTGAGAACCGCTTGCTCGGTGTCCATATCGATAAGTTGATACTTGAGCGACGAACTGCCTGCGTTGATAACGAGAATTTTCATAATTTTACCTCTATTAGTCTTTTACGGATTGAAGCGCGGTGATTGCCGCAACTGCCGCGATATCTTCTGCAACGCAACCTCTGCTCAAATCGTTTACGGGCAGGGCGAGACCTTGCATAATGGGTCCGATTGCCATGCAGTTGCCGAAGCGTTGAGCAATCTTGTAGCCGATGTTGCCTGCGTCGAGGTTTGGGAAAACGAGAACGTTCGCTTTACCGGCGACGGGGCTGCCGGGCGCTTTTTGTTTTGCAACGCTGTCAACCAAAGAAGCGTCGAGTTGAAGTTCGCCGTCGACGACGATTTCGGGATGTTCTTCTCTGACCTTTTGATACGCAACGCGCACTTTTTCGACGGATTCGTGGTTCGCGCTGCCCTTCGTCGAGAAGGAAAGCATTGCGATCTTGGGATCCATTTCGCAAATCTTCTTCGCGCTGTCTGCCGCCGCAACGACGATGTCGGAAAGTTGATCGCTCGTCGGATACGGAATGACCGCGCAATCCGAAAAGATGTATGCAGGATATTTCTTATATTTGAAGTCTTCGGGCGGAACCATTACGAAGCAACTGGACACGGAACTGATGCCGGGTGCGGCTTTGATAACTTGGAACGCGGCTCTGGATACGTCTGCGGAACTGAACACCGCGCCGCCGACGACTCCGTCTACGTCGCCGCGTTTGAGAGCAACGCAAGCATAGAACATATTGTTGTTCGTAACGATGTTCAAGGCTTGTTCTTCAGTCATACCCTTTGCTTTGCGAAGTTCGTAAAGAGTGTTTGCGTATTCGGCTCTGTGTTCGCTCGTCTTGGGGTCGTCGAAAGAAACGCCCGTGAAGTCGATTTCGGGGAATTTGGCTTTGATTTCGTCCTCGTTGCCGATGAGAACAACCTTGCAAACGTTCTTTTGCGTGAGGATTTCAGCCGCTTTTGCCGCGCGCACGTCCGTACCCTCTGCAAGCGCGATCGTTTTTGCGAGTTTGCTTGCTCTGCTCATAAGGTTTTCAACAAATTGCGTCATATAAAACTCCTAAAATGTTGCACATTGATTGCAAATGTTTTATTTTTAGTTATAATTATAAATAATTAACTGACAAAAATCAACAATATGAGGATTTATTTTGAAAATAACCGCCGTAATCGCAGAATATAACCCGTTTCACAACGGACATCTCAAACAACTTAAAAAGGCAAAGCGCGAAACGAGCGCGGACGCACTCGTCGTCGTTATGAGTTCGTCGTTCACGCAACACGGCGATTTATGCATAGCCGACCGCTACACCCGCGCTAACTGGGCGATTCAGGCAGGCGCGGATTTGGTGCTCGAACTTCCCACAGTGTATTCTCTCTCGACCGCAAAAGGATTTGCCGAAGGCGCGCTCAAAACACTGTCTATGCTCGGCGAATACACCCTCTCGTTCGGCACGGAAAGCGACGAAATCGAGGATTTGAATATGGCGGCAGAGTTTATGAGAAGCGAGTCCAAAGACGTGTCCAATCTTCTCAAAGGCTATTTGAGCGAAGGTTATTCCGTCGCAAAATCGAGAACTCTCGCTCTCGACAAAATCCGCCCCGACGTGTCGAATATGCTTAAATCCCCCAACAACATTCTTGCCGTAGAGTATATGAAAGCGGGCGCGGCGTACGGCGGCAAAGTTCAATACCACTCTGTCGAGCGCAAGCCCGACGACGACAAAAAATTTATGTCGTCAACGAAAATCCGCAATCTAATCACACAAAACGCAGACGTTTCGCCTTTCGTTCCGCCGTTCGTCGACCTTTCGACGCACGCAAATATCGACAAATACAACGTCATTTCAACGTACGCCATGAAAGCGATGAGCGCCGCTCAACTCAAAGAAATCGCAAATATCAGCGAGGGTATGGAAAATCGCATTTCTCAATCTTCGTTCAACAATATGGACGAGTTTTTGGGACTTACGAGCAAACGCTACACCCGCTCGACCATAAAGCGAATCGCCGCAAGCGCGACTTTGGGTCTTACCAAAGACTTGATTGATCTTGCCAACGAGCAACCGCCCTATTGCACCGCTTTGGCGTTCAAACCCTCAAAAAAGAAAGCGTTGTTTGCGCTTTTGGCACAATCGGACGGCTATTTCTTCTTCAAGCACAGCGATTGCGAAAAAGATTGTCCCGTTTGCCCCCTCGTCGACCTCGACGAAAAAGCCGCAAAGATTCAAAAATTATGTATTTAATATTCCTTAACTGCGGCTTTGCCGCAATATCGTTATCCGAAAGGACAATATAAATTGCGCATAGCGCAAATATAACTGCACATAGTGCAATATCGTCGTGCCCCACGGCACGATTTTTTATTGTTAAACATTTTAGTTTGTAAAACATCGTTTGCAAGGCAATATTTTGCTTTTCAAAAGAATATGATTTTGTATGCACAAACTCAAAAAAGCGCAGATTCCGAAAGTTTTTGCCTGCATTGCCGTAACCGCTTTTATGGCGTTTATGCTCGCAAAACCCGACTATTACCTCGATTCCGCAAGGCGAGGTTTGAGTTTGTTTGCCTCGAGCGTGCTTCCCTCTTTGTTTCCTTTCTATTTTTGCTCTTTGCTTTTGACGTATATGGGCGCAGTCAGCACGATTTCAAAAGCGGGCGCAAAAAGTGTTAAACTTATGTACAACGCCCCAAAAGAAAGCGCGTACGTTTTGTTTTTGAGTATGCTGTGCGGCTACCCCGTCGGAGCAAGCACCATTTACGAGTTGTACAGCGCGGGCGCAATCTCGCAAAAAGACGCAAAATGCGTGTGTTCGTTCTGCTCGACGTCTGGTCCTGTTTTTATGATAGGCACGATAGGCGGCGCGATTTTCGCAAATCAAAAAGTCGGACTTATCGTACTCGTCGCGCACTATATGGGCGCAATCTTAAACGGTTTGATATATCGCAAAAAGAAGGACGACGACCACATCGTTTCCGCTTTTTCATCGCCGAGTGACGTTGACGGACTTCTTTCGCGCGCAATATCCAAAGCGACTATAAATATGCTGTACGTCGGCGGTTATATCGTCATATGCGGAATGCTTGTCGACACTCTCGAATTCGTCGGAATCCGTGACGCACTTTCGCATCTTCAAGGCGCAAGCGAACCCGTATTGTCCGCAATATATTCACTCATCGAAATGACGAGGGCAAGTATCGAGTGTTCGAAATGCCAAAACTTGCAACTTGGCGTTACGCTATGCACGGGCGCGGTTTCGCTCGGCGGATTGTCCATAACTTTGCAAAACTACACTTTTCTTTCAAAATGTGGCGTCGGCTTTTGGGAATTAATCCTCAAAAAAGGCTCGCAATGCGCCCTAAGTATGGTTTTTGCGTTCCTTTTGGGATTCATACTGTAAAAAAGAAAAATTTTTCGGATAAAATTCGCAAAAAAGTGACATAAAATATTGACTTTTTGCGTTTTCCTTATGTATTGTGTAGCCAACAGGGATTCATATTTCCAACAATTTCGGAGGGAAAACAATGAAAAAAAATTGGAGCAACACGGTGCTTGTTGCTTATGTCCTTTTACCTAAAATCGTAAAAGAACTAAACTTCGGCATCGAAAGTCGAGTAAAATCGAGTTTTCAAAGCAAACACCTCAAAATTGGTGTAAGCAACGAGCAACTAATAAGTGAAATTATCGCCCTGACCGACGAAAAGCGCAAAATCGTCAACCTGCGATACCTCATCAACGAGTCGCTCAACAAAATGAAAGACAAATCGCGCGAGATACTTGCGGACAGAATGTTCCACAAACTGACGTTCGAGGAAATCTCTAAAGCACACAACATCGCAATGCGCACGACGTTCAGACGGCTCGAAAACGCAGAAGCAGAGTTTGCAAAGAACCTATCCTCTCTCGGCTACGACGAAAGCGCGCTGCAAAAGGATTTTGCAAACGACAAATACATCTCGTCAATATACAAGCGACTTCAAAACGACAAATACTTCGTCGCAAAAAATATGTAAAACCCCACTACATTTGAAAAAACGGTGAACCGACTCGCGTCGGCTGTTTGACGTTGCAAAAATCGAAAAAAGAGCGAAAAAATCACCCGTTTTTGCGCAATACAGAAGTTTTCGTTTGCTTTTCAACAATTTGGCAATTCGAAATTTTTGCAAAAAAGGATAAACGGCAACAGCAAATCAAACCTGAATCAACGAATAAAATTATCAAACGAATTTACAAAACTACGTTACAAATCGCGTTACTAAACCGCGTTATTAAATTATAGTTGTCAAAACAAAATTATCGAACAAAAAAAATTATGCAAAACGCCGTCAATCGACGGCGTTTTTTGCTGTTTTATTTGGTTACAATCAATAGCAGTTTTTGATCGTTATGTTCAAAAATGCGTCCATATCGAACAAAGTCCACGGCGCAACTTCGGGCGGATAGACCCTGAACACCATTTCTTTGCCGCTTACGGGGTGCGCAAAGCGAAGTTCGGTTGCCCAAAGGCAAAGCGGGAATCTCGTTTGCGAGCCGTTGCCATATCTCTTGTCGCCGACAATCGGGTTGCCCATATTTGCGAGTTGAACTCTGATTTGATGTCCTCGCCCCGTGACGAGGTTGACCATAAGCAAACTTACGTCCGTCTTTTTGCTCAAAACCTTGTAGTCGAGTTCGGCGTATTTTGCGCCTTCCGAAAGTGCGGGCACGACTTTGACCGTGTTCGTATCGGGGAATTTTTTGAGATAGCAAGTGAGTTTGTCCGCGCTGTATCTCGGCGCACCTTCCACGATTGCCAAATATCTCTTTTCCACACCGCCGTCACGGATAGCTTCGCAAAGTCTCGATGCGGCTTTCGAGGTTTTGGCAAACACCATAACGCCGCCCGTGGGTCTGTCGAGTCTGTGAACGAGTCCGAGATATGCATCACCGGGTTTGTTGTACTTTTCAACGAGGTACTGTTTGAGCATAGTGAGCATATCCGCGTCGCCGCTCTCGTCCGCTTGCACGGGAACGTCGTAAGGCTTGACGACAACCAAAATGTGATTGTCCTCGTATACGATTTTGAGGTCTTGATAAGTCATAATTGAGTCCTATATGTCGTTTTTCGATTGTATTTCGTAGTTGCGATTTCGGCGGATATTATATAAATATATCGTCAAAAATCGAGTATCTAACGGTATTTTTTATTTTGCGAACGTCGCAAACGCCGTGCAGCCTTGTGGCAAAACGAGTCCTTCTTCGGTTGCAAGTCCGATTTCGTCCGCGTCGATTTGCGCGTTGCTCGGCAAGGTGAGTTTCAAGATATTTGCCATAACCGTCGGTTGCAATCCCGTCGTGTAGGAATTGAGGCAAACGAACAGCGGGTCGTCCGAGAGCAAACTCGCAACGAGTTCGCAAAGTTCGGATATGCCTTCCTCTATCTTCCACTTTTCACCGTTCGGACCTCTGCCGAAACTCGGCGGGTCGAGAATGATTGCGTCATACTTTCTTCCTCTGCGGATTTCCCTTTGGCAGAATTTGAAGCAATCGTCTATGATATATCTCATTCCCGAATTGTCCAGACCGCTCAAACGCACGTTTTCACCCGCGCGTTCGACCATTGCCTTCGCGCTGTCGACGTGGCATACCTTTGCGCCCGCTTTCAAGCAAGCGACGGATGCCGCGCCCGTGTATCCGAAAAGGTTAAGCACGGATATTTCGCGTCCCGATTCGGAAATGAGTTTCATCATTCTGTCCCAGTTGACCGCTTGTTCGGGGAAAAGTCCCGTATGCTTAAACCCCATAAGTTTAAGCGAAAAGGTCAAATCGCGCCACGAAAGCGTAAACTCGGACGGTACGTTTCGCTTGAATTTCCACATACCACCGCCCGTGCGAGAGCGTTCGTACACGGCGTCCACGTCCTTGTAACTCGCAAGCGGCGTTTTTGCGTGCCATATTACTTGCGGGTCGGGGCGCAAAAGCGTGATATTCCCCCACTTTTCGAGTTTTTCGCCGTCGCCAGTGGCGATAACCTTGTAATCTTTCCAGTCGGGTGCAATTTTCATCAGATTTTCTTCACCGAAATTGTAACGTTGTCGCCGTTGATGTCGCAGTCTTTTGCAAAACCGTCGATTGTCGTCGAGATTCCGTCCGCAAGTACGTCGGAAAGGAAGTCCGCTTTCTCGAACACTTTGAGAGCAACGCCTTCCGCCTTGTAGCCTACGACGATATGGTCGGTCACTTCAAAGCCCGCTTCTTTTCTCATCGTCTGAATCTTGGACACGATTTCACGTTCCGCACCCTCGAAAATGAGTTCGTCGGTGAGTTGCGTATCCAAAACTACGGTGGTTTCGCCGTCGCTTTCGCTCGAATAGCCTTCCTTGTTCTTCATACTGATAAGCAAATCGTCCTTTGAAAGTTCGACTTCTCTGCCTTCGACGTCCGCTCTGAACAAGCCGTGAGATTTGATTGCCGACACGATTTCGTTTGCGCGAGCCTGCAATACTTCTCTGATTTTGCCGAGCAAACTGCCGTATTTAGGACCGAGCGTGCGAAGTTGCGGTTTCAAATCGTAACTTACGAACACGTTGTTGTCGCCCGAAACTTCGACCGACTTGACGTTGAGTTCGTTCTCGACGAGTTCTTTGAGGTCGTTTGAGAGTTCGTATCTGCCGTTGTAGAACAGTTTTGAAAGCGGTTGTCTGTTTTTGAGGTTAGAGGCGTTTCTTGCCGCTCTGCCTAGCACGACGAGTTTGAGAACGTCGGCCATACCGTTTTCGAGTTCTTTGTCGATATACTTCTCGTCCGCAACGGGGAAAGAGCAAAGGTGTACGCTTTCGGGTGCGTCCGCATAGAAGTTGCAAACGAGGTTGCGATACATACTTTCAGCCATAAACGGCGTGTACGGCGCAAGGATTTTCGAGAGCGTAGAAAGCACGGTATAAAGAGTCGTATATGCCGCTTCCTTGCTCTTTGACATCTCGCTGCCCCAGAAACGCTCGCGCGAACGACGGACGTACCAGTTGGAAAGATTGTCCACAAATTCCGCGATAGCGCGCGAAGTTTCGGTGATTTTGTATTGATTCAATCCCTCGTCAACCGTCTTTATGAGCGAGTTGAGGCAGGAAAGAATCCATCTGTCCATAATCGTGAGTTTTTGGTCTTCGAGGTTATGCTCCGCAGGATTGAATTTGTCGATTTCGGCGTACAAAACGAAGAACGCGTACGTATTCCAAAGCGTACCCATAAACTTGCGTTGGGATTCGCTCACCGCGTCGGCGTGGAATCTGGACGGAAGCCACGGCGCGCTCGTGGTGTAGAAATACCATCTCGTAGCGTCTGCGCCTTGCTTATCGAGCACTGTCCACGGGTCTACGACGTTGCCCTTGTGTTTGGACATCTTCACGCCGTCTTTGTCGTTGACGTGACCGAGTACGATACAGTTTTTGAACGGCGCGCGACCGAAAAGCACGGTGCTGACCGCCAAAAGCGTGTAGAACCAGCCTCTCGTTTGGTCTACCGCTTCGGAAATGAAGTCCGCAGGGAAAACTTTTTTGAAGATTTCCTTGTTTTCAAACGGATAGTGCCATTGCGCAAAGGGCATCGAACCCGAGTCGAACCAGCAGTCCAACACTTCGGGCGTGCGTACCATCTCGCCGCCGCACTCGCATTCCCACTTCACTTCGTCGATATAGGGACGGTGCAATTCCACGTCGTGGTCGAGGTGCGCTTTTTCGCGCAATTCCTCGCGAGAGCCGATGACGTGCACCTTTCCGCACTTGTTGCAAACCCAAATGGGAAGCGGCGTGCCCCAGTATCTTTCACGAGAAATACCCCAGTCGATGACGTTTTCGAGGAAGTTGCCCATTCTGCCGTTTTTGATGGTTTCGGGCATCCAGTTCACCGAATCGTTTGACGCGAGCAACTGCTCTTTGACGGCGGTCATCTTTACGAACCAACTCGAACGTGCGTAGTAAAGAAGCGGCGTGTCGCAACGCCAGCAGAACGGATAACTGTGCGTGAATCTCAAAGTTCTGAAAAGTTTGTTTTCACCCTTGAGTTTTTCGATGATATATTTGTCTGCGTCTTTGCAGAACAAGCCCTTGAAATCGTATACGGCGTCTTTGAATCTGCCTCTGTCGTCAACCATTTGAACGAAAGGCAGATTGTATTTTTTGCCGACCTTGCTGTCGTCCTCGCCGAATGCCGGCGCGATGTGAACGATACCCGTGCCGTCGGTAAGCGTGACGTACGAGTCGTTCGTGACGTAATACGCCTTCTCTTTCGCCCCCGTATCGTAATCGAAAAGCGGTTCGTATTCGACGTATTCGTAATCAGAGCCTTTCTTCGTGTCCACTTTGACGTATTCCGCCTCGTCCTTGAAAATCGACGGAATAAGCGCATCTGCGAGAATAAGGAACTCGTCGCCGACTTTAATCTTCGTGTAGTCCTCTTTTGCATTCATACAAAGAGCGACGTTGGACGGAAGCGTCCAAGGCGTGGTCGTCCAAGCAAGGAAATAGGTGTTTTCCTCGCCTTTGACCTTAAATTTGACGAATACGGAAGTTTCCTCGACGTCCTTGTAGCCTTGCGCCACTTCGTGAGAGGAAAGAGCCGTTCCGCAACGCGGGCAATAAGGCACGATTTTGTAGCCTTTGTATATAAGCCCCTTGTCAGCCATTTGCTTGATTGCCCACCACACCGACTCGATGTAGTTGTTGTCGTAGGTAACATAGGGATTTTTCATATCCGCCCAGTATCCGATACGGTCGGACATCTTTTGCCACTCGTCCGTATACTTCCACACGGATTCCTTGCATTTCTTTATAAAAGGCTCGATGCCGTATTTTTCAATCTCTTGCTTACCGTCGATGCCGAGTTGCTTTTCCACTTCGAGTTCGACGGGCAGACCGTGAGTGTCCCAACCCGCTTTGCGCAAAACGTGATAGCCCTTCATCGTTTTGTAACGAGGGATAATATCCTTCATAACGCGAGTGAGAATGTGACCGATATGCGGTTTGCCGTTTGCGGTCGGAGGACCGTCGTAAAAACTGAACTCGGGATTGCCCTCGTTCTTTTTGACGCTCTTTTCAAAAATGTTCTCTTGCTTCCAAAAATCGAGAACTTCTTTTTCGCGGTCAACGAAATTGAGATTTGTTTCAACTGGTTTGTACATATTTGCCTCTATCTTAATCTTTTATAGATTTTTTAAGTATAGTATAACCGAATCCAAAACGCAACCGTTTTGCCTCAAAGTCACCAAAACGATTGACAAAATCTTTTTGAATGATACAATCAAAATCGAATTAAATGCGGGCGTAGTTTAATGGCAAAACGAAAGCTTCCCAAGCTTTAGTCGTGAGTTCGATTCTCATCGCCCGCTCCATCTTCGGCACGCTACGGCGTGCCTTTTTTATTTTCAAAGCAAGAATTGCGTCCGTTTTTACGATTGCAATTATAGCACGATTCGTGTTGTATAGTACACATTTCGTGCGTAAATAGCGCGATTTCGCCTTATTTTACCCGCATATTGTGACTAAAGTCGCCGTTTTATACAGTGTGCAAATATATTCAGTACACGAATCGTATTACAAAGCATTTGTACACGATTCGTGTATAAAGCGATTTTAGGGGCGATTTTATATTAAAAAGCAATTAATATTCAAAGCGGATAAAAACAAAAATGGACATCAGTGTAAAACGTGGTATAATGTATATATCAAAAAATCAGAGGTAAACAATGAACGTTTTTGAAACGTCACATTTGACAAAAACCTACGGCAAAAACAAAGTCGTACTCGACGACGTGAGCCTCACCGTTCGCGAGGGCGACATATACGGTCTCGTCGGAAGAAACGGCGCGGGCAAAACAACTCTTATCAGAATCCTTTTGGGTCTTGCAAGCCCCACGAGCGGCGAAGTCAGAATCAACGGTGCTTCGAGTTCGGACGCACTCGCGTACGAGCGCAGAAAAATCGGATCTATCGTGGATTCCCCTGCCCTATCCACTCACCTCACCGCTCTTGAGAATATGAAGTCCATGGGTTACTCGCTCGGAATAACCAACGAGGAGAAACTCAAAAATATTCTTCACAAAGTCGGTCTCGACCCGAACAACCCCGCAAAAGTCAAAAATTATTCTCTCGGTATGAAGCAACGCCTCGCAATCGCCATCGCACTCGTGGGTGATCCGAGCATTCTCATTCTCGACGAACCCGTAAACGGTCTCGACCCAACCGGTATATTCGAGGTCAGAGAACTTTTGCAAAGACTCAACAAAGACGACGGCGTGACTATACTCATATCGTCGCACTTGCTTTCAGAACTTCAAAAACTCGCAACTTGCTACGGCGTCATCGAAGGCGGCAAACTCGTAAAGGAAATGCGCCAAAGCGACCTCGAAGAACTTTGCAGACCGTATATCAAGGTCGTAGTGGACGATTTGAAGATCGCGCTCAATGTCGTTGTCGAAAACTATCACGCGCACGATTTTGAGATACTTCCCTACAACACGCTTGCGCTCTACGACCTCTCAAAGGACATTCCGCAAGTCGCAAAGATGTTTAGCGACGCAAACGTAACCGTTTTGAGCATTAACTCTTGTCAAGGGGATTTGGAATCTACCTTTATTTCGCTTATGGGAGGTATAAAAAATGAACAATAATTCGTTTGCTATGACCTTAAACGGCGATTTTTACAGATTGAAGAAACTCAAAAGCGTTTGGATTTCTTTGATAATTATGTTTGCGCTCATTTTCATGACCTTTGCCATTTACTGGATTGGCATAAAGTTCATCGAAAGTCAGCCGCCCGAACAAATGCCCGAAATCGACAGTACGTTGCAGTCTATCGATTCTTTGATAATCAATATGTTATATGGTTCGTCTTCAATTGCAAATGTCGAACTTTTCATTGCAATCGTCGCTTGCATATTCATCGGCAAAGACTTTTCTTGCGGATATATCGCACTCACGACCGCAAGAGGCACGAAGCGCGCCAACACATATTTCTCGAAATGGCTCTCGCTCGTATGCCTTTTCGTACTCTATGTTTGCTTTGCCCTGCTCGTAAGCGGAATATTCTACGCTATAAGCGGCAGTCCCGGCGGATTTACGGGCGCAAATTTCGGCACGCTTATGCGCAACTTCGCGCTGCAACTTTTTGCAGGCATCGCAAGCGTATCTATTTTTGTTATGGTAAACTTCCTCTGCCGTTCGAGCGGAACGTCAATCGCAACATGCATTGCGTCGTATTTGCTTCTCGGAATCGTTGTCAGCGTAATCAAAACCGTATTGAGCGTCAGCGACGCAAGCGGAACGAAACTCGACTGGACGGTATTCCTTCCATTGCAACAAATGGACGTTGCCTCAAGCGCAGGCAAACTCTCGGCCGCTCAAATCGTCGCCGCAACTGTTATGCCCGTCGTATACACCGTTGTTTCTACGCTTATAGGTTACTTTACGTTTGAAAAACGCGATATAAAATAACGCCGAAAGTTTGAACTAAAAAAACGCATACGGCACAGAACTTCAAACAACACGGTAAAAAGATAAACGACCAAAATCATATAAAAAGAACGTTGCAAATTGCAAAAATCGGCTTAAAAAACCGCATAAAAAGCACGAAAAAATCGTCGAAAAACGGCGATTTTTTTGTATCGAAAACTGTTATGTTTTTCTTGTTGCAAAATGAAAATACAAATGCTATAATTATCGTACTGTGCTAGACGGGGAGCTTGCGGTGCCCTGTAAACTACAATCCGCAATAGTAGTGTCGAACGCCGTCCGAGGTCTTTGATATGGTTGGCTGCACGGTGCAAGGAGCGTTGATAGCAAGGTCCCGTGCAATGTCATACTGCGAACCGTGTCAGAGCTTGACCGCAGCAGCACTAAACAGGCGTTGGCGTGTGCCACGGGGAAACTTTGGAGGAGCCGCCTACACCGTTTCCGCTTCGGTATCGATTATCGAAGTCGGTGCACAGTTTTTTTGAAAACAAAGCGCACAACTTGCGAGTTGTGCGCTTTTTAATTAATAATGAATAATTAATAATTAATAATTTTGGGTGGGGTTTCACCCCACACCCCTAAAATATAGTTTGAAAATAACGCAATATTGAGATAAAGAACAAGAAAACGCCCCTCTGGTAGCAATCCTAACGTACATAGCGTACGTGAATTGATAACAGAGGGGCGTTGCCGAAGTTATTTGCTCAATAGTGCGTTATTTTTTGTTTGCTTCTTCTTCGCGCTTCTTAGCATCCGCAATAATCTTATCGTTGTTCATTGCGGGCACTTCTTCGTAACGCACGACGTGCATCTCGAATTTGCCGCGACCTTGCGTCATCGAACGAAGATCGGTTGCATAACGGAACATTTCCGCTTGCGGAACTTCTGCGGTGATGATTTGCTTGCCGTTTGACATATCCGTTCCGAGAATACGACCGCGACGTTTGTTCATATCGCCGAGGATGTCGCCGAGATACTCGTCGGGAACGGTGACTTTTGCTTCAACGATGGGTTCGAGGAAGCACGGACCTGCCGCCGCGATACCGTCTGCATAAGAGAGTTTTGCAGCGGTGACGAATGCGATTTCCTTGCTGTCGACGGGGTGATATTTGCCGTCGTAAAGCGTGGCTTTGAGGTTGACGAGCGGATAACCTGCCAAAACGCCGTGTTTGATTGCTTCACGCAAACCTTTTTCGACTGCGGGGATAAATTGACGAGGAACTGCGCCGCCGACAACTGCGTCGACAAACTCGAATTGACCGTCTTCCGCGCCCGGTTCGTACTTGATGAATACGTCGCCGTATTGACCTGCGCCGCCCGATTGCTTTTTGTGCTTACCTTCCGCTTGCGAAGTCTTGCGGATAGTTTCGCGATATGCGACTCTGGGTTCTTGCCACGTAATGTCGATGCCGAGTTTGGATTTTACGCGCTTGCACATAATGTCAAGTTGAGCCTCGCCGAGACCGCTGATAAGCACGTCGCCGGTTTCAACGTTCTTTTCGACCTTGAACGTCGCGTCTTCTTCTTGCATTTTGATAAGACCTTGAATTGCTTTTTCCTCGTCTTTAAGAGCCTTGACCGCATAAGAGATGACCGGCTTAGGGAATTCTATTTTTTCAAACTCAATCTTAGAATCCGCAGAGGCAACGAGCGTATCGTTGGTGTTGGTGTAAACAAGTTTTGCAACTGCGCCGATGTCACCTGCGTTAAGGCAATCGACGGGTTCTTGCTTTTTGCCTTTGAGGACGTAAAGCGTACCGATTTTTTCAGGTTTTTCAACGCTTGCGTTGAACACGTTGTCGCCGCTTGAAAGTTTGCCGCCGATAACTTTGAAGATAAGAAGTTTTCCGACATAGGGGTCGACAACGGATTTAATGACTTGTGCGCAGAAAGGTGCGGACGGATCGACGCCGACTTCAGTTTCCTTGCCGTCAACGATCGCTTTGATCTTGTGCGCTCTTTGCGGATGCGGCATAAGGTCGACGAGTTTGTCCATAAGGCGTTTTACACCCTTCAATGTTTGCGCATTGCCTGCGACGAGCGGAACGAAAATATCGTCAGCGATTGCGGCGTGCAAACCTTTTTGGATTTCTTCCTCGGTGAATTTCTCGCCGTCAAAGAACTTCATCATAAGTTCCTCGTCGGTTTCGGCAATGAGTTCCATAAGTTTGCCGTTGAATTCCTCGACGTCTGCTTGCATATTTTGCGGCGTCGGGATTTCTTTGCCTTGCAAATCGTACGCTTTGTCGGTGAGAACGTCAACGCAACCAACCATCTTTCCGCCTTCCATAATGGGAAGTTCGATGGGGATAACGCTCTTATATTTTGCCATAATCGCTCTTGCAGTGCCCATAAAGTCACTGTTGTCCTTGTCAACCGCGTTGACGAAGATGAGAGCGGAAACTTTCTTTTCTTGGCAGAGTTCGAGAGCCTTTTCCGTACCGACGGTGATAGAACCCGTTGCGCTGGTAACTACGACCGCGCTGTCTGCAGCGTGAAGCGCTGCAACCATTTCGCCTTCGAAGTCGAAAAAGCCGGGTGCGTCGAGAATGTTGATTTTGGTATTGCGATAAATCGCGTAGCCCAAAGACAAAGAAATGGATATTTTACGTTTGATTTCTTCGTCGTCGTAGTCCATAGTGGACGAACCGTCGTCGACTTTGCCCAAACGGTCGATGGTCTTTGCCTCGAACATCATTGCTTCTGCGAGGGACGTTTTACCCTCGCCGGAGTGGCCGATGAGAGCCACGTTGCGGATTGAGTCTGTATCAAAAATCTTCATAATTTACCTCTTTTGAAGTGGATATATCAATTATATAATAATTTTTATGCTTTTTCAACTACATTTTTTCGCCGAAAAGGCTCGCAAAAAGTATATACGGCAATACAGCGGATTAGATAACGGAAAATTTTTCGAATAAATTTTCGGTCAAAATATCCGCAATCTCAAAACACCCGATTAGAATATCGATAAATATGCTATGACATAATACGGCGATTGTAAACACGTTGTCAAAAACCGGCTTTTCGTCATATATAGACGTTATGGCGACTATAGGATTGTACGACAGCGGAATAGGCGGACTCACCACCCTCAAAATTCTGCTCGAAAAGTTCAAGGGCAACGATTTTTTCTATCTTGCGGACAACGCTTCCCACCCGTTCGGAACTAAAAGCGCGAAAGACCTCGAAGAAATAGTTTCTTCAGCCGTTGCGACTCTGAAAAACAACTGCGATTATCCCATTCTTGCCTGCAACACCGCGTCGTGCATATATCAAAACAACGACGCAATCAAACTTTTGCCGACAACACCTCCAAAAGACGCCGATTTGGACGAATGGTTGCTTATGGCAACCGATTTGACGAGGGAAAGCGCAAGCAAATCCTTCAAAAACGTTGCCGAAACGAGCGATTTGGCGTCTATGATTGAAGTTCAGGCTTCCATAAACTCTAAGCAAGGCAATCTGAATATGCGCGCTATTCTTCCCTATCTTGCCAATTCCGTATTCAAATTCAAAGGCGTAAAAAACGTAGTGCTCGGCTGTTCGCACTATCCGCTTTGCAAAAAGGAAATATCCAAAATCCTCGGCGACGTACGCTTTTTAAACGGAAACGAAAGCATCGTAAACTCTCTTAAAAAATGTGTTTTGCCCCTTAAAAACGATAGCCAAATCACTTTCCGTTTTACGGGCGGAATCGAAGAAAAAAAGTATCGAAAAATACTTTCGATTCTGCTTGCCGAGCAAAATTGAAAATCACAATTACCCTGTTAGATTGCCGATTTACAAGTGAAAAGCCGTGTTTATCGCGCCTGCGACGATTTTTGAGGAAAGGCTTACGGCAAAATCGATGTCGCGAGGCGCGACGATTAGGTCGGACAATGCGCAATCCTCAAGTTTCTTTCTGAGATTATACTCGTTTGCATCTATCTTTTCTTCGCCCAAAAAGTCTTTGACGAAAGCGTAAATTCCAGTTCTTAACGACAGCAATAAAGGCACGCCGATTGCAAACGTCGGAACGCTCAAAACCGACTTGTCTATGCGCTCTTTGTCTTGTCCGACGCCGCTTCCCGGTGAAATTCCCGTGCTCGAAATCTGGAAAGATTTTCCGAGCCTTGCAACCGATCCCGTTGCCAACGAATCCACCAAAATCACGCAAGACGGTTTGATTTTCGCCGTTGCGCCCGCAATAAGTTCGGCGGACTGTATGCCCGTCATACCAAGCACGCCGGTAGCGAATGCGCATACGCTTTGCTTCCGTCCGCCCGCTTCGACGTATCTTGTGACTTTTACGCTTTCTACGCACCTTTGACCGAGCGAATCGGCAACTATATGGCGGTTTCCGAGTCCAACGACAAGCACCGGCGACGACTTTTTTACGATTCCGACGAGTTCGGACAGCGAAAAAGCGAGTTGTTTTGTGAGATACTCTATCGAACTTTGGCTTTCGAGAGCGGATTTGGGGCAATCGAAAGTGATATATACCCCTCTCTCTCTGCCTATTTGCTTTGCTTGTTCGAGCGTTTTTACGTTGAGCGTTCTCTTTTGTATTCCGAACGAGAGCGGTTTTGCTTCGCAAGCGGACGTAAGTCCCACGCCCTGCGCGCTTTCGAGCGCAATATCCGTGACTATTCCGAAGTTTTTTGCAATATTCATAACATTATTGTGCATAATCGCAAAAAATCCATTCAAAACGGTTGCAACTTTTATCTTAATATGCTAATATGTCAAAGATATTTAGTCAGTACAAAAGTACGAGGAGAAAAATATGCCAAATATTAAGTCAGCAAAAAAGAGAGTTATCACTTCCGATAAGAGAAACGAAATCAACACCGCAAAGAAAGCGCGCGTTAAAACCGCTATCAAGAAATACAACGCAGCAATCGAAGCAGGCGACGTCGCTCTTGCAGAACAACTCCTTCCCGAAACCGTTTCCGTCATCGACTGCGCTTTCAAAGACGGTATCTACAAAAAGAACACGGTTGCAAGAAAGAAATCCACTCTCTGCCGCGCTTTGGACGCACTCAAAGCAAACAAGTAAGCAACGTTAAAAATCGCAAAAATCAAAAGACTGTTTGAAAACAGTCTTTTTTTCGTTGCGCAAAATCGCGCTTTTATTGTAAATCGAGCAAAACTCTATTTGTCAGACTTTCTTCTTCACCGCAACGCCTATGACGACGGCGGCAAGACACACGACCAACACGCATACGACGACTACGGCGGTTATGTCGTAAGGAGTAACTTCTTCCGCGCCCTCGTAAACGTATACGCTAGTTTCGCTCGTGAAATAGTTGCCTATTTTCGCCTTGACGTAATGCACGCCCGTTCTTTCAAACTCGCAAACAAAAGTATTGCCTGCCGCAACGTAATTGCCGTCAACGTACCAATGTACGGTCGTTTGCGGATTCAAACTTTTTATTATGCTTTCGTCGATTGAAAATTCAATTTTCTTTTTGCAATCTACGGTTACGGTTTTATCCGTCGTTTCCACGTCTTTTCCGCCGTTCGTTACCGATATTTCTATTCTTCCCGTTTCCGTTTGGCTGTATTCGGCATACTTAACTTCGACTTGGCACTGTGCAACCTTATTCGTTTCGTTTGCTTCTTCGCAAGTCCACTCGGCTGTAATAGTTGAAATGCCGACTTTGTTTTCGGGAACGAACGCAAACTCGAATTGATTTTCGGAATCGTTTTCAACCTCTTTTCCGTTCACTTTCCACACGACAGTGCCTAAATTTGCAAACTCGGACGGGAAAATATTAAGTTTGAATTTAACGGGATTCGTCGCATTGACGTACTGCTCGGTGTCGCCGTCGGCGGTAATTCTGATTCTCGTATCGTCGGAAATCAGCTGCGCAAAATCGAACACGCCGAGAGTAAAGTTGCCCGCTTTTATTGTTTCGGTATACGATTGTTTGACGTTTTGGGCAATATCGACCGCGCCGCACTCTTTTTCGCCCATAGCGGCGCAATACGCTCTGTCTTTGAGAATCGCAAGCGCACTCGCAAAGGATATAAACGGCGTTGCCATACTCGTGCCTTTCATGGATTTGTACGAATCGGCGGTTTTGCCGTCCGCACTATAAATATATTCACCGGGTGCGCAAATATCGTATACCGAGCCGTAATTCGACGTCGAAGCAATCTTCTTTTTGCCGTTTTCGGTGGTGTAATTCATAACGCCGATGACGTTTTTGCTTGCCGCGGGATAATACATATGTCTAAATTCGCCAAAAATATTCTTTTCGTAAGAGGGTTTTCCGTCGTTTCCTGCCGCCGCAACGAAAACAGCCTTTTGAGCGTAAGCGTCGGTTATCATTTTGTTAAATTCGGAAGATTCCGTACCCGCAGAGTCCTCGCAAAGCGAAAGATTGACGACGTCCGCGCCGTTTTCGATTGCGAACGCTATGCCTGCTTTAACGCCCGACGTTGAAAAACTCGTGCCTTTCGAGGCTTTTATAGGCAAAATCTTGATATATTTTTCAAGGTCGAGTTCGTGAATGAGAGTTGCGATTATTCCTGCGACGTGCGTGCCGTGTCTGTTTGAAGCGTCGTCGTACGCGTTTTTAAGTTCGTTTGCGGTGTTGACGGTTATAATATCGCCCTTTTCGTCGCGCAAAAGCACGTCGTATCTGCCGATTTCATCGTCTGTAGCAACGCCGTTTTCGTCGTATTTGCCCGTGAAAATCTCGTGCTCGAAGTTTATGCCCGTATCGACGACTGCTACCACGATAGGCTCTTTTTCGAGTGCGGAAAAGTCGTATTGCGGGTCGGAAAGCCAACTTTTCACGCGAGTTTTGACGTATTCGAGATTGAGTTCGTCCTCGCCGTTTTGCCAGTCGAGGTTTTTGTCCTTTACGCTTTCGACGTATCCGTCGGGACATACCGCTTCGGCGACGGACGGCGCGAAAATAACGCTAAAAAACAAAACAAGGACAACCGCCATCACGATAACTCGCAATGGGGAAATCCTTGAAAATGTTGCGTTTTTGGCGGTGTTTTTCATTTTCCTGCGCACGAGCAAAGGAAAACTTAAATCCAGGTGATTTTACCCTCTACGGTTATAGTTCCCCACTTGCCGTCCTTTTTGATTTTGGCTTCGCCGTTTTCAAACGGTGTGCCTGCGTCGTATTCAAACGGAATAATAACTTCGTTATTCTTGTTGATGTAGCCGCATTTTTCCCCTCTGCAAACCATCGCAAGACCCTCGGAAAAACTCATAGCGGTGTCGTAGTCGAGAGGAATGACGACGTTGTTTTCCTCGTCGATATAGCCGCACTTTTCGTCGATTTCGACGGAAGCAAGCCCCTCTTTGAACGCAAAAATCTCGTCGTACATCGTGGGAATCACGATTTTGAAACCGTTGGAATATCCCCACTTTCCGCCTTTAAGCACTTTGCGCCATTGCCCGGGCTTTAGCGGCTCGGTGAGTTTTTCGACGGGTTTTTGCTTATTCTTGTCGTTTTGCTTTTGCGACTGCTGATTTTTGTTTTGTTGCGGTTTTGCGCTCGCGCGGTCGGAAAGGCCGAATTTGGAAGCGCGAGATTTTTCGTTCTTGTCCTGTCTTTCGGATTTTGCGGATTTATCGCTTGCTTCTTTATCGTTTTCGCCGCGTTTTTGTGCGTCGTTTTGCGGCTTTTTCTTGTCGGATTTGCCTTTTTGTTCGCCGCTCGATTCGTTTTGCTTACCAAAGTCCGTCGCGTTCTGCTTTTGCTCTGCGTTTGAGGCTTGTTTTTGCGGTTCGGGGCGCAATTCCATATCCTTCGCCCTCAAAGCGTCCTTGACTTCAAACAATATCTTTTTGTTGAGTCCTTGCACCTTGTACATATCCTTTTCGGTGCGTTTTACAAGGTCTGCCGCCGTCTGAATACGGTTTTTCAAAAGAAGTTCGCAAGTGGATTCGCCTATACCCAAATCCTCGAGAGAAAGCGTGAGTTGCGCTTCGGAATACTTTGCTATTTGCTCGTTTGCGCCCTCTTGATTTCTCTTTGGGGCGCGGTTTTTATAATAACGTTTTTTGTTTGCCATATATATACCTTTTTATAGATATTATCACACGCGCACGAATATTTCAAGTAGTAAAGTTATTATCTTGACTTAAAGTTGCAATTTGATTATACTTATACCTATGAAAAAGACGATTGAAAATTCAAGAAAAATATTGACGATATTGCTGTTTGCCGTCATTTTCGCGGCAGTTTTTTCGAGTGCTTCCGTAACGTCTTACGCGAGCGCGGAAAGCATACAAGATGGCGATTTCGTCAGGCTTTTCCCGACCGTAAACTATTTTCAATCGGCAAATCCGTCTTTGGTCAGCGCAAACGCCGACTATCTTTTGGTGTACGACAAGGACGTTAGCACGCTTTTCGTGCGCCCCAACGACTCGTCGGACACTTTCGTTTACGAAACGAATTTCGAGAGCGTAACGAGCCTTTTCGTGCTTGAAAACGTGGCGTTTTTGCAAGCGGACGATAAGTTCTATACGATAGACCTAAGCGACAAAACGGCAAATGCGGTCGAAGTCGCTCTGCCCTCGCCCTCTCGTATCGCTTCGATAACGAGCGACGGCACTCGCCTTTACGCACACTCGCCAAAAGGCGCGTTGACAATTTACGACAAAAATCTCTCGATAACTTACAACGTCGACGCGGAAGATTCCCCCGACGAACTTGCCGGCTCGAACGCAATCGCGGGCGAAAACGGCAATCTTTACACTTTCCCGTCCATTTACGGCAACGCGTTTTTCGTGAAATTCGACACGACTTCGAATACCGTCGAAGCGCACCCCATAACGCAAAATATCACGCAAGCGTACGTCGGCAACGTCGTGTACGCGCTCGAAGTTTTGCCCGCCACGGGTCAAAAACGTTTGATTTGCCTCGACAAAACCACGGGCGAATTGCTTTTCCACACCGAAATTTATCCGCAAACGTTCTTTGCCTTCGGCAACAGAGTTTTCACAATCGAGAACAAGAGCGTAGTCGTGTACACGCTCTCAAACGACAAATCGAGTCTTTCGAGAACAACGTCCATAACGATGACGGGCAACGACGCATATCACCTCGACAATCCCGTAGACTTGTGCGCCGCCGACGACGGATATATCGTCGCGGACAAAAACAATTCACGTCTTGCAACCATTGACAAATCGGGTACTCTCACCGAACAAAAACTCGATGACACCCCCCTTGCGATCACTTCTTCCGAGCGTGACGTATATTGCGTATTCCAAGACAGAATAGAAAGAATTTCGGGCGGCGAAACCACAAAAACGTACGAACTTCCGAGCGTTATCGACGTTGCGTATTCCGACAAACTCTACGCTCTCGCACAAGGCGGCGTGTACACCGCAATCGGCAACTCGCTCATAAAGATATTCGACGTGGAAAACGGCAAACGTATCGCCACCGCAAAAAACGGCACGAACGTTTACGTCCTCACCGCCGATTCCGTTTCGTGCATAGACCGCAACGGAACGAAACTTTTTGACGTTGCAAACGCGGATTTTTCCCAAGCCGTCGACTTTGCAATCGATTATACGGGCAAAGCGTACGTCGCGTTCAAAGACAAAATCGTCACTTATTACGCAAATCAAAGCCAAACGATTGCCGTTAAAGCGACAAATCTGAAAGCGAGCATAACCAGCGTATGCCTTGACGGCGAAAACGTCGTCTTCACCGCCGAAGAAAGTTTCGTCGGCACACTCAACGTACACGCAACGACAAAGCAAAGTTTCACCGCAACGCTTCCGACGTTAGAGAGAAGCGAATACTTTTTCGCAACCGCCGACGACGGCGCGCTCGAATACTCGTGGGACGGCAGACTCGAAAACACGCAAATCGCTTCGAGCGACGTGTATCTCGTCATTGACAAGGCAATCGAAGGCGCAAACGAAAACCTTAGATACGCGCTTGTCGGCGACAAACTCGCAATCGTATCGAAAGACGACTTCACCGTTGCCGAAACTACCGCGCTAAACGGCGAATACGTCGCAAAAGAGGACGTCACGCTTTACGCTCTGCCATATTCGCAAAACGGCGCAATAGAGATTAAAGCAGGCGAAAAGGTTGTTCGAATAAGCGACGTCGCAGGCTACGACAACGCAAAATGGACTATCGTGCAGTACGGTGAAAACACCTATTTCGTCAACTCGTCCGCAATCGAGGAATACGTTGAAATCGTTGACGAAAAAGACAAAGTTTACGGCAGAGCCAACGCCGACAGAGTGGGCGGAATGGTCAACGTATACTCCGCTGCCGACAAAAACAGCGAAGTCATACTTCAAATCGTCGACGGCAGTCAAGTCGAGGTGCTCGAAACGCTCGACGACTTCTATCTCGTAACCTTTGACGACAAAGTCGGCTACATCGAAAAAGAGCATTTGAAGATAAACGGACTCACGACGGTTCAAATCGTAGCGATTGTGCTTGCGATAATCGTCGCGCTTGCGGGAAGCGCAATCTTTGCCTCGATATATCTCACTCGCAAAAACGGCGACAAAGAGAAAAAGGATTCCACCCCGAAACGAATTTGATTTGCAAAAGCCTCGCAGACTGCGAGGCTTTTTTAATTAATAATTGCAGAATTAAACAATTTAGAATTAAAACTTCCCCCTTCCTCACGTGTTTCCCCCACCGCCGTTCCCCCTCTGCATACTTTGAGGGAACCCACAGCGTCCGCTTCGCGTGGGGCAACACTCGGTACTCGCATAGATAGGGACATTTCTCTACTTGTGCCACTGCGCTTTGTGCGCCAGCTTCGCACCCAAACGGCGCAGTCGCTTGTACTTTCCGTCAAGCTCGACGCTCGCTTTCTCGCCGCCTTGCGGCTCGCGTTCCGTCTTCAAAATCGCACATTCCGTTAATAAGCACACATTTAAGCGCGATATTTGGATGAAGAACAAGAAAACACACATCGAATGGCAACCCTAATTTACAATTCGTAAATGAGTTGACAAGCGATGTGTGTTGCCGCAGTTATTTGCCCAATACCGCTCTATTTGAGCGCGATATTTGAGCGTCAGATAAAGTTATTCACCAAATACTGCACTGTTTGAGTGCGATATTGAGATGCAGAGCAAGGAAGATACTTTCGCACGGCAACCATAATTTACAAAACGTAAATGAGTTGACGGGCGAAGGTGTCTGACGCCGCTATGCGCTCAATAGCGCACTCAAACGCGAGTTTTGCCCATAAAGAACACGGCAAGAGCATTATACCCCGCGCAGCCCGACACCAAACGGTTGATGTATCCGTACTTTACGGGAATACCGCCCGAATGTTGCTCGATTTGCGCGCCGAAGGCGTGGGCTTCTTCGGGACAATTGGTGTGTCCGATGAGGATAAAATCGTTGTCGTCCTTGATGTAATTGGTCTTGAAAAACTTGACCATTTCGGAAATCGACTTCTTTCTGCCAATGGACTTTGTAACGATACCGATTTTTCCTTGCGTTGTAAGTTCGAGCACGGGGTTGATATGCACTATCATACCGAAAAGCGCGGCGAGCGTGGAAATACGTCCGCTGTTGCGAAGGTTGATGAGGTCGCTGACGATGAAGCAATGGTGCGCGTTGAGTTTGTGATTTTCAACCCATTCGGCGATTTTTTCCATACTCTTGCCCTCGTTTTGCATTTTCTTTGCATAATAGACGAGCAAGCCTTCGCCGCCCGCGCCCGCAAGCGTATCGACGACGATAATCTTTCTGTCGGGATATTTGATACGCAAGCCTTTTGCGATGTAGGATATGTTGTCGAAACTGCCGCTCATACCCGACGAGAAACCGATATAAAGCAAGTCCTTGCCCTCTTGAAGCACTTGCTCGAACATAACTTCGGCGTCGTGGGGATTGATTTGAGAGGTTTTGACGAGTTTTCCCGCTTTCAACTTTTCATAGAACAGTTCGATGGGATACTCGTCGTCTTTCTCGTAGAAGTGGTCTTCGAGCGTGAACGAAAAAGGCAAACGCCTCGTGGGATTTTCGTCATAATAGCCTTCAAAAAGGTCTGCGGCATTGTCGGTTACGATTTCAAACATAGATGTCACCTCTTGATAGCAAATATATTATCACGTTTTTGCGATTTTGTCCATAGCGATAAACACAACGATTGTCGCAAAACGTCAAATTTGCGAAAGCATGTTGCAAAACGAGTCGAAACCGTTGCGTTTTTGGTCGATTGAGAGCATAATAGCGGCTGTACGAACGAGGAAAATATGGCGTTTCAACTGAGTGTATTCATAATCTGCGCGCTGGGCATCTTGCTCTCTACGCTTTTCAATCTGCGCCTGCGCATAGGCAAAATCGGATTGAGTCTGTACTGGCTCATTCCCTTTGTATGCGCGATAATCCTGCTTGCTGCCGGCGGCGTGGACGCAAAGTCTGTTTGGGCGCAATTCACCTCTAACGACGAAGTGAATCCGCTCAAAATCCTCGTATTGTTCCTTTCGATGACCGCGTTAAGCGTGTATCTCGACGAAATAGGCTTTTTCAAATGGCTCGCAAACGCCGTGCTCAAAAAGGCGGGCGCAAGTCAGAAAAAGTTGTTTTTCCTCTTGTATATCACAACGTCGATATTGACGATTTTCACTTCAAACGACGTGATTATCCTCACTTTTACGCCCTTTATCTGCTATTTTGCGCGAAACTGCGACATCGACCCGATTCCTTTTATCTTCACAGAATTTGTCGCCGCAAACACTTACAGTATGTTTTTGATAATCGGCAATCCGACGAACATCTACCTTGCCACGTCGATGAAAGTCGGCTTTGCCGAATACGTCGGCGTAATGGCGCTTCCGACGATTTTTGCAGGGCTTTCTTCCCTTGCGATACTGTATCTGATGTTCAGAAAGAAACTTTCCGCACCTATGAACGCGCACGAGCGCGAAGTGACAATCGACAACAAACCTTGCCTTGTCATAGGTCTCGTAGTGTTGTGCCTCGCAACTATAATGCTTGCAATATCGTCGTATATCGGCGTTGAAATGTGGATTGTGTCGCTTTGCGCGTTCGGAATCGTTCTCGTGGCAAGCACCATAGCGACGCTTGCGCAAAAGAAGTCGCTAAAACCAATAGGAAAAACCATTGCGCGGCTTCCGTGGCAACTCGTGCCGTTTCTGCTTTCGATGTTCGTCATCGTGCTTTCGCTCAATCAATGCGGTGTAACCGAATACCTTGCCGCTTCCTTGCAAAACGCCGATTGCGCCCTCACTTTCGGCACTACGTCCGCGCTTTTTGCAAACCTTATGAACAACATACCGATGTCGGTTTTGTATTCTCAAATTCTTCAAAGCGTGTCCGCGCAAAACCTCAAAGGCGCGATTTACGCTTCGATAATAGGCTCGAATCTCGGCGCGTTACTCACCCCCATAGGCGCGCTTGCCGCTATTATGTGGAACTCGATTCTTAAAACTCAAAACGTCAAATTCACCTTTATTGATTTTGTAAAACGCGGTTTTCTCGTTGGCGTTCCCGCCCTTTTCGCCGCAATAGGCGGACTTGAAATTATGCTTTTGATTTAACCTTTTTCAATCAGTAAAAATTTGCGTGACAAAATCATACATTATATGTTATAAAAAACATTATTAAAATCGACCTGAAAAGAGGCAAAATGGATTACTCGAAACTTCTGAATCCCGTAGCGCAAAGCATTAAACCGTCGGGTATACGCGAATTTTTCGGCATAGCCGCCACTCGCAAGAACTGCATTTCGCTCGGCGTGGGCGAGCCCGACTTTTCCACACCTACGGCGTTTTCGCAAGCGGGAATCAAGAGCATTGCGCAAGGCAAAACGCAATACACCGCAAATGCGGGACTTTTTGAACTTCGCAAGGCAATATCCGTCTATACGGAACGGTTTTCGAAGGTCGAATACGACCCCGAAAACGAAATTATCATCACAGTAGGCGCAAGCGAAGGCATAGACGCAGCGTTCAGAGCCGTGATAGCGTACGGCGACGAAATCCTTATTCCCGAACCGTGTTTCGTATGCTATGCGCCACTCGTACTGCTTGCGGGCGGAATCCCCGTGCCTATCGAGTGTAAAATCGAAAACGACTTTAAACTCACCGAAGACGAACTACAAAAGGCGATTACGAGCAAGACGAAAGGTCTTTTGCTCGCCTACCCCAACAATCCAACGGGCGCAATTATGGAAAAAGCCGACCTCGAACGACTCGTGCCGACGATAAAAAAGCATAATTTAATCGTTTTCAGCGACGAAATATACGGCGAATTGACCTACGACGGTGCAAAATTCACATCTATTGCTTCCCTTGAGGGTATGCGCGAGCGCACGATAGTGATAAGCGGATTTTCAAAATATTTTGCAATGACGGGTTGGCGGCTCGGCTACGTTTGCGCCCCGAAAGAGATAATCGACGTGATATTCAAAATACATCAATACTCGATTATGTGCGCCTCGACCGCCGCGCAATACGTCGCCCTCGAAGCACTCAACGCCTCGTTCGAGGACAACTTCAAGGAAGTGCACCTTATGCGCGACGAGTACGACAAACGCAGAAAATACATCGTCGAACGGCTATCTAAAATGCAACTAAAATGTTTCAAACCTCGCGGTGCGTTTTACGTCTTTCCGAGCGTAAAATCAACAAATATGGACGGCGAAGAATTTGCGTATTCCCTTCTCGATTCAAAAAACGTTGCCGTCGTCCCCGGCGGCGCATTCGGGGAAAGCGGAAAAGACTATGTTCGCATAAGTTACGCTTATTCACTCGATGTCATAAAGCGCGCCCTCGATTTAGTCGAGGAATTTGTAAACGAGTTGCGTTGAATATACATTGCGTTAAATCGTAAAAGACCTTTTATATTATATCTTTCGAGAATAAATTACAAAGTTATGAAAAACAACCGCAAAATCGCATTAATAACATAAGGCGATTTTGCGGCATTTTACCGGGCAAAATTGCGTATAAAGTCAATACATCCGATATCTCTGATTTTTTTAACCGAAATATTGTTACTATTTATTTATCAAGATATCAAAGCAGATCATTTTATTACGTGAATTGCAACATCATACGCTTCGCGCGTTGCGTCCGCAATTCTTCCGACCTTCTTCGCGTCGCCGATGACGTAAAGATTCTTCACCTTGCCTTCGAGTTCTTTTGCAAGCGAGTTGACCGAGCGTGCGCCGAGCGAAAGCACGACCGCGTCTGCGTCAACGTGATAAGGCTTGCCTTGACTTACGGGTTTACGATTCTTGTCGAGTTTGACAGGTTCGATAACTATGCCCTTTTCGTCAATCGAGTTTAGTTTGTGAGAAAGGATATATTGCGTTCCCTTTGCGTCGAGTTTCGGCACGATGTCGTCGAGGTGTTGGAACCACGTTCCCGGTGCGAGAGTGTCCGCCATTTCGACGATTGTGACCTTGTTGCCGCCTTCAACGAGCAATTCCGCCGTTTCGAGCCCCGTCATACCCGAGCCGATGAGAGCAACCTTTTTGTTTTCGAGTTTGACTTCACCGCTCAAAATTTGCGTGGTCGTGTAGACGTTTTCAAGGTTTACGCCCTCGATAGAGCGAGGTTTGACTGCGCAAGCACCAGTTGCGACGACAACCGCATACGGATTGTAACTTGCGATAACTTCAGGCGTCGCTTCGGTGTTAAGGTGGATTTCCGCGCCGAATTTTTCCGCGTTGGTGCGCATATCTTCAAACGACCAACCGAGTTTTTCTTTCTTGGGCGGTTTGTCTGCGAGTTGAATTTGTCCGCCGATTTGGTTGTCTTTTTCAAGCACGATTGCTTTGAATCCTCTGCGACCGAGCATTTCCGCGCAAGTAAGACCCGCTACGCCCGCGCCGACGACAACGACCACTCTGCCGTTTCCGTCTTTGGGAAGATTGTCGAATTCTTTTTCTCTGCCGACCGTCGGGTTGACCGCACAATAACCGTGATCACCGTGATATGCATTGTCTTGCATGCTTTGGATGCAGTAAAGACAGCAAATGCAGCGTTTGATTTCGTTTTCATGACCGCTTTGTGCTTTTTCAGCCCAATGAGGATCCGCAATCAGCGGTCTGCCGAGAGACACAAAGTCCTGATCGCCTTCTTCGAGTTGTCTTTCCGCTTGTTCGGGGGTGCGAATAAGGTTTGCTGCAAGAACAGGAATTTTAACCTCTTTCTTTACGGCAGCCGCAAGGTATTTACGCCAGCCGCACTCGAAACTCGTGGGTTCGAGCCAGTAGTTGAACGTGTCGTAAGCCGCACTCGAAACGTCGATAGCGTCAACGCCCATATCCGCGATAGCCTTTGCGTATTTCAAGCCCGTTTCGAAGTTATAGCCTTTTTCGGGTTTGCCGATTTTGGAATAGAACTCGTCGAGAGTAAGTCGCACGATGATGGGATAATTGCCGCATTCTTTGCGGATTCCTTCCACGATTTCGCGCAAGAAACGAAGTCTGTTTTCAAAACTTCCGCCGTATTCGTCCGTTCTGTGGTTGGTGTTGGGAGAAAGGAATTGTTGGATAAGATAACCGTGCGTGCCGTGAAGTTCAACGCCGTCGATACCCGCTTTTTGGCAACGTACCGCGCCGTCTATAAATTGACGGATAACTTTTTTGACTTCCCTATGGCTCAAAGCGCGCACTCTGCCGCCTGCAAAATAACTCGGCTCGCACTTCGACGCGGACACCGACGACAACGCAAGATTATGTTTAGACATAAACGGCGCGATTTTCGGCGCGATTTTGAACAGCATTTTGGGGAAACTCTTGAACATTCTCGTCATTGCGATACACACGGGAACGGTGCCGATTGCAAGACCGACGTTCTGACGTCCGGGGTGATGCAACTGCACGAAAAGTTTTGCGCCGTGTTTGTGTATACGCTCTGCAAATTCGTGAAGACCCGCAATTTGATAATCGTGACTTGCGCCGAGTTGCGCGAACGCCGCCGAACCGTGTACGTCGTTGATACGAGTGATTTCGGTGATGATAAGACCCGTACCGCCCTTTGCGCGTTCCTCGTAATAGTCCATAAGTTGCTCAGTTACGCAACCGTCGAACTGACCGAAGCCCATAAGCATAGGCGACATAACGATACGGTTTTTAATTTCGCAATTACCTATTTTCATAGGCGAAAACAGCATTTTGTATTCCATAATTCCCTCTAAATTATTTAACGCGCGCGCGTCATACTTTTATTTTTCTAAATAATTGTAGCATAGAACGAGATTATTTGCAAGAAATAAATTTACAAGTTAATCATTGCGAAAACATCGTCGCGATGGAAGCAACAAACAAATATTCTTCCTCTACAAAAGTGTAGTGTGTAAATCTTAAAATAACACGTCACCCCTTCCATTCGGGCTTTGGACTTCGGCGTTTGCGAGGCAATCCGCCTCGTTCGCTTTGGCTACAACACATTCACTGGATGTGTTGTTTAACGCGTCGCGCCCATACCGCCGTTCCCCCTCTGCATAAATTTGAGGGAACCCACGGCGTCCGCTTCGCGTGGGGCAACACTCGGTGCTCGCATAGAAAGGGACATTTCACTCATTATGCCACCGTCCTTTGTGTGCCAGCTACGCACCCAAACGGCACAGTCGGACGGTACGAATCGTTAAGCTCGGCGCTCCCTTTTCTCGCCGCCCTACGGCTCGTGTTCCGTCTGCGAATTAGCACATATCGTGTATAAGTACGCTTCGAATGAGTGTCCGTTAGAAGTCCGCTCTGCAAGTTCGCGGACGGCGGTTTTCATCTCGTCTGCGAATTAGCACATTTCGTGTACGAGTAGTCTTCGAATAACTGTTCGTTTCGGGTGCTTTGCACCCGTCCGCAATTATTAATTATTCATTATTAATTATTAATTTCAAAATGAGATTTGTATGCCTTAACCGTGTTCGCCAAAAGCATAGTGACCGTCATAGGTCCGACGCCGCCCGGGACGGGCGTTATAAACGAGCATTTAGGCGCAACTTCGTCAAAATCGACGTCGCCGCAAAGTTTGCCGTTTTCGTCTCTGTCCATACCCACGTCAATCACAACCGCGCCTTCCTTGACCATATCGCCTTTGAGGAATTTCGCTTTGCCTATGGCAACGCACACTATATCGGCTTGCGAGGTTATATTTTTGAGGTTCTGCGTGCGAGAATGGCATATAGTAACCGTGCAGTTTCTGTCAAGCAAAAGTTGCGCAAGCGGTTTTCCCACAAGGTTTGAACGCCCTATTACGACCGCGTTTTTGCCTTCGAGCGGAATGTCATAATAGTCGAGAAGTTTCATTACCCCGTACGGCGTGCAAGCGACGAGGCTGTCGCGCCCCGTCCAGAGTCTGCCCTTTTGAACGTAGTGGCAACCGTCAACGTCTTTATCGGGGTCGATGAGGTCGAGAAGCGAATTTTCGTCGAGGTGCTTGGGAAGCGGAAGTTGCAAAATCATACCCGATACGTCGGGGTTTTCGTTGAGATAACTTATCGTGCCCGCAACCTCGTCGAAAGTGCTTTCGGCAGGAAGTTTGCAAAGAAAGGACTTTATGCCCACTTCGTCGCACGCTTTGATTTTGTTGCGAACGTACACTTGCGACGCGGGGTCGTCGCCCACAAGAATAACCGCAAGACCGATTCCGCAAGGGCAATCGAGTTTTTTGAGATTTTCAACGTCGTTTTTGATTTGCTCTCTCGTGACTTTGGCAACGAGTTTGCCGTCGATAATTTGCATAGTTCACCTCTATAATACTATTATACCATTCCGCTTGCTTCGTTGTCAAAACATCTTGCAAAAGCAAAAGCGCGTTTTACGCTTTTCCGCATATAAGCCGCAAAAACATAGTTTTCATGCAACGTACAAGAGCGAAAAAACAGCGCAAAAACAACATTTTGTATGCTTCTAAAAGTATATTTGCATAAAAAATGTTGTATAGAACATTGACATAACTCATATCAAATAATATAATTAGTCCACAAAATTACGACGGAGAATAATATGGATAATTGGGCAGTTGTCGATTGGAATAAGGACGTTTGGCATTTTATCGTCAGAATGATCGTTTCAATCGTATGCGGATTCGCAATCGGTCTCGAACGCAAATCCCGAAGCAAAGAGGCGGGTATACGCACGCACGCGATAGTGTGTTTGGCGTCTTGCCTGTTTATGATTTTGTCGAAATACCTCACCGCACCGTTGTTTAGCGACATTGCGGGCAACGTTTTCGACGGCGACGCAACGAGAATCGCCGCGCAAGTCGTCACCGGTATCGGCTTTTTGGGTGCAGGTATCATTATGTACCGCAGAGACGTTATGCACGGTCTTACGACGGCGGCAGGCGTTTGGGCAACGTCGGCAATCGGCATGGCAGTCGGCGGCGGATTTATCGTCACGGGCGTTTGCGCAACCGTGATTATCCTTCTTTTGCAACTCATCTTCCACTTGCCCATCAAAGCGTTTACGACAAGACATATCGCGCTCATAAAAATGCAAATATGGATTGAAAACGACGACGTTCTCAATCAAATTCTCGACAAACTCGGCACAAACAAAGTGAGTTCTTACAAGGTCAAACAAGTCGGCGAAAGCATCATCGCAACCATCGAAGTGGCAACTACGGACGAACTTGACCCGATGAAATTCAACTCTTTGATAAGAGAGTTCCCCACTCACCTTCTCTCAATCGAACGCGCCGACGAGTAAGCGCAAGTCTTCAAACGATACAAAAACGGCAGTTTTGCAACTGCCGTTTTTTCGTACGTTTTTATTAGGTTTTATACGTTTTTGTGTGCTTTTATGTTTTTATAACGCTATTACTGTTTTTCGTATCGTTATCGCAAAACGATTAATAACGAATATTAAACAAATGCATTTTCAATTCACTTTGTTTATGGGCGAGTTTTGCAAAAACGCGCGAACATTGTCTTCCGTCGCGTGCAAAAGTCGCACGCGCGCTTCGAGACTCGCCCACCCAATATGCGGCGTGATTATGCAGTTTTCGGCGTGAATCAACGGATTGTCCGCTTCGGGCGGCTCGCTCGTAAGCACGTCAAGTGCCGCGCCCGCGATTTTACCGCTATTCAGTGCGTCGGCAAGTGCGTTTTCATCGATAAGTCCGCCTCTTGCCGTGTTAATTAGGTATGCCGTAGGCTTGAAAAGCGCAAGGCTTTTTTCGTTTATCATAAGTTTGGATTGCTCGTTGAGAGGACAATGCAAAGTGACGAAATCGGCGTTTTTGAATACTTCTTCTTTAGATACGCAACCCTCGACGGGTGTGCGAGTGCTGATAAGCACGTTCATTCCGAACGCCTTGCCGATTTGAGCAACCTTTTTGCCTATACTGCCGTAGCCGATTATGCCGAGCGTTTTGCCGCAGAGTTCGTGAAGCGTGTCGAGCGTGTACGCAAAATCCTTGCAATTTTGCCAGTCCCCTCTTGCAACCGATTGCGTATGCAACGAGAGTTTGCACGCAAATTCGAGGATAAACGCAAAAGTGAGTTGCGCAACGGAATTGGTGCTGTAATACGGCACGTTGCACACGGTGATTCCGAGTGTCTTTGCCGCCTCTATGTCGACAATGTTGTAGCCCGTTGCCAAAATGGTGATGAGTTTGAGATTTTTGCACTCGGCAAGCGTATCTTTGTCCATCACGATTTTGTTGATAACCAAAATATCTGCGTCTTTTGCGCGCGGCAAAACGTCCTCTTTGCTCGTCGTGTCGTAGTACGTCACGTCACCGAACCGATTGAGGAAATCGAAATTTAGTTCCTTCCCTTTTGCGGTTGCCCCGTCAAGAATGACAATTTTCATAATGCTGATTCGAGTTTATCTATCGCAGCGTAATTGCGGCTTTGAATGATATATCCTATATTTATTTCAAAAAATGAAGCTTCCCCTTCCTCACGTGTTTCCCCTACCGCCGTTCCCCCTCTGCATAAATTTGAGGGAACCCACGGCGTCCGCTTCGCGTGGGGCAACACTCAGCACTCGCATAGATAGTGACATTTCTCTACTTATGCCACTGCGCTTTGTGCGCCAGCTTCGCACCCAAACGGCGCAGTCGCTTGTACTGTTCGTCAAGCTCGGCGTTCGCTTTTCTCGCCGCCTTGCGGCTCGTGTTCCGTCTGCGAATAAGCACATACCGTTAATAAGTACGCTTCGAATAAGTGTTCATTTAACCGCTTGCGTGCATAGCACGCCCTCACCAAGCAAGCACTCGCACGAAATTGCGGTTTGAGTTTTTGCCCGTCTTATTTTGAGAGTAAAGAGGGCTTGCGCGGTTAGCAATTGCGAGAACAAGTGCGGTTTTTGTCAATCGCCCAAATGTTTTCGTTTCTGTTTAGGGGATTCCCACGCTACGCTCTGAATGACGACATAGGCGATTGACTTTGCCGCAACGCCGTTTGAGCAATGATTTTTGCTTATTCTTCAACGAGTTTACGCTTTCTGTCGTTGATGATGCCGAGGCTGTCTTTCATCGCTTTTTCCGCGCTGTCGAGAATGTTGAACGCGAGCGAGCGGGCTTCGTAATCCATCTTGTGATAGTTTTCTTCCGCTTCGCGTTGCATTGCTTCGGCTTCCGCTTTTGCGCGAGTGTACACTTCGGTTTCGGTCATAAGACGTTTTGCTTGTTCTTCCGCCTTGTCCATCGTTTCGTTTGCGTACTTTTCGGCTTTTTCGATGATGTCGTCGCGCTCTTTTTTGATTTGCGTAGCCTCTCTCAACACGAGCGGATAACTCGCTCTGAAACGCGAGATAAGGTCGAGCAAAACGGCTTTGTTGATGACGATGTCACTGCTGCTGAACGCCGCTTTTTTGGCTTTAAGCACTTCGCTTTCGATTTCGTTGATAAGCATATCGATGGTTTCCATAACGCACCCCTTTCGTATAACGTTTTGTTTTATTTTTTTTTGTATTTTTTACGGCAAAAATTATGCTTTTTTACCGCTGTTTTTCTGTTTTTATCCTTGTTTTTTTGCGTTTTGCTTACTTTAAGTCGGCAAACTCTTTGGACGTCAAAAGCGGAACGCAACACGCCGGTATCGACGAGTAATCGCCTTTTGCGATTTGCTCTCTTGCCTTTGTCGAACTTACGTTTGAAAAGACGTTCGGCTCGATGAAAAGCGTTTCAAAGCCGTGCTCGCGGTTAAACTTTGCCATATCGTCCTCGTACGCTTTGTCCTCGTCCCCTCTTATGCCTCTAATCAGCACGCTTGCGCCGACATCGGAAGCAACTTCGACGGCGTATTTTTCGGAATATATCGCCTTTGCGCCCTTCTTTTGAGCGCATACGCACTCGCAAAGCGCAAGGCGTTGCGCAGAATTGAAAGTGTATTTTTTGTCGGGATTGACAAGACAAGCAACCCACACTTCGTCAAACTCGCAAAGAGCCTCGTCAAGCACCGCTTCGTGTCCTTTTGTGAACGGGTCGAAACTGCCCGCCATAAGTGCGACGGATTTGCGAGATATAAACTCGGCAACCACCGTCCCCATTATCTTGGTGCGCTGCTTATAGCGTTTGTCGCTCACCTCGTAGGTCTTTTCCGCGCCGTGCTCGAACACAACTACGCCGCCTTCCGCAAGTAAATCGAGGTCGAATATCAAGCCGAGCGCAAGTTCGCCCAGTCCGCTCGCATACGGCGGGTCTACGAATATCATATCAAACTTTTTGCCCGTGACGTACGCATTGCGAAGTACGCCCGAAAAATCGGAATTGACCACCTTGAAATTGCCGTCTATTCCTTGCAAATTTTTGCGCACGAGTTCTATGCTGTCCTTGCTGTTGTCAACAAACACGACCTCTTTCGCACCGCGCGAAATGCACTCTATGCCGAGTGCGCCGCTTCCCGCAAACAAATCGAGTACGACTGCGTCCTGACTGTAGCCTTGCAAGACGTTGAAAAGCGTTTCTTTTATTCTCGTGGTTGTGGGACGAACTCTGTCGTCTTTGGGCGAGGCGAGATTTTTGCCTCTGTACTTTCCTGCAACAACTCTCATTTTTCACCGTTTATATTCAAAGAATATAATAATTTTCGTTTTGAGCAGATAAAACTCATATATTTATCGTTGTGCAAATGGTCGTTTTATCCGCTTCGTTTATCGTTTGGCGTTTGCTTTTATAACAACAGCATCTTGACGTTATTTTCGACTTTTACGGCATATCCGCGCCGTAGGGGTTGGCTCTTTCGCCGCTTGCGTCGATAATCCGCTTTTCGGTGACGAGAACGTCGAGCGGAACGTCGAAAGAATCCGTTTCGAGTCCTTCGACCTGTTGGCAATCGAACGCAAGACCTATCACGAAACAATCGTGCGAGGCAAGATAGCGGTCGTAATAACCTTTGCCGTGTCCCGCCCTTTTCAAGCCGTCAAACGCAACCATAGGCACGAGTGCAATCGTCGGGTCGTCGACAGAATGCGAGCCGACGGGCTCGAGTATGCCCCATTTGTTGGTCTTGAAGTTGGTGAACGGCGAGATTGCGATTGCTTTCATATCCTCGCCACAAACTCTCGGCACGCAAACCACCTTTTTGAGCATAAGTGCAAGCCCTACGATTTCCTCGGTGTTCGGCTCGGCGTCCGTGCCTAAATAAACGAAAACCTTCGGCGCGTGCGCAAACTCGAAAAGTCCCGAAAGAGCGTCGGCGATTGCGCCGCTTGCCCATTCTTTTTGCGCCGAACTCATCTTCGAGATTTGCGCTTTTGCATATTTTCGTGCTTCGATTTTGTTCATTTTTCAGTCGTTTTTTATACGTTTTTTGCGTGTTTTTTGCCGTTTTTTATGCGTTTTTCACACCGTTTTTACGCCGTTTTTACGTCGTTTTTTACACTGTTTTTACGTCGTTTCGAGCGATTTTCAACATCGATATTTTTGAAAATTTCGATGCGTTTTATCGCTTTCAATTGAGATAAACTCTCTTTATTCTGCCTTTTTGCGACGTCATAAGGCAGTATTCTATAGTGTTTCGTTCGCTTGCGACTTCGCTTGCTTTGTCGCCGTCGAAAAGCAAGACTTTTTCGTCGACTTTTGCAACTAAATCGCCCGTATCGACGACGAAACAATCCATACACACGTTGCCTATAACTGCGCATTTTTTGCCTCGAATCCACACCGACGAGGGATTTTCCCTTGCAATCGAATCGGCATATCCGCCGAAAACGACCGCAGTATTCGTCGTTTTTTGCAAAGCAAAATCGCCGTAACTCACTCTTTCGCCTGCTTGCAAGCGTCGTGATTCAATGACTTGCGAATACGCGCTCATTGCGCCCTTGTATGCGTTTATGCCCAGCCGCACGCCGTCGTAGCGCAAATTCGGATTGAAAAGCGAATGGCTCGAAGCAAGGTGCGCTTTTATATCGGGATAATATCCCTTTGCAACCTCGACGAACTTGTCGAATGCGCCTTTTTGCGATTCCGTTTCGTCGCGCAAATGCGAATATATGCCCGAAACTTTTATGCCGAGCGATTTTGCCTTTTTCAAGACTATTTGAAGTTCGTCAAGGCAAAAACCCAGTCTGTGCATACCGCTGTCGACTTTGACGTGCGTTTTAAGTTTTGCGGGATTTATGTGGTTTGAGTTTATCAAACTCACTATTTTTGCGAACTGCGCTCGATTGTGCAATCCGATTGTCAAATCTTGCTTATACGCCCTGAATATCTCGTTTTCGCAAAGAGCAAGCACGAGAATTTCGCTTTTTATGCCTGCGCGTCTTAGTTTCAACCCTTCTTCGAGAGTTTCCACGCCGAAAGCGTCAACGACGTTTTCCGCTCGCTTTGCGACCTTGATAAGTCCGTGCCCGTAGGCGTCCGCTTTGACCATAAGCATAACGGGCACGCCGACGAGTCGCTTTGTCGCAAGGATGTTTTGCTCTATTCTGTTTAAGTCAATTTCGACGACGATTTTCACAGCCACCTCGCATAATCTTATGCGGGCGAAGAAGTCTAAAATTACTTTTTGTTTTTGTCTTTCTTTTCGGGTGTGAAAACTTCAACGATGACTTCGCCGATATGGTTGCGCATTTCGTGAATGAAAGCGTCGACTTTTGCGGTTGCGATATTCACCTTGAAACTCATCTCGCCGTCTTGTTCGTTTTGACCTTTGACGATGACGTAAATCTCGCGCGTTATGCTGTTTTGCTTTATGCAAACGACGTCGTCGTACTTGATTTTGTCCACGAAAAAGCCGAGAACGGCAATCATTTTGTCGTCCTTGAATCCGTAGTAACTGTTGAAAAGCACGAGCGCGGCGGCAACCGCAATTATAAGCGCGGCAACGAGAGATACCCACGCAACAGCCGGTTGTTGAGTGGTTACGCCCTTTGCGCCCGCTATCATTGCTATGTCGAGTCCGCCGATTGCCAGCGCACCCAAAATAACTACGGCGACGATTACCGTTTTGACAATGCCGAAATTCATTCTAAATTTCATAATTCGCTCCTAAAAATGTCCGTTTATCGTAGGTCTTTTGCGATTCTGTTTTTTATCTTTCGATTGCGCTTTGCTCGATGTTGCGCAATACGTTCGTTTCTTATTCTTCGTCGGATTTTTCCTCGTCCGATTTATCTTTGACGTACTCGTCTATGGTTATCTGACGTCCGTCTTGCGCCTCGTAGTCGTAGTCGTCCGATTGTTGTTCGGCACGGAAACCGTACTCGACGGTGTTGATAACCGTCGTTGCGTCCGTGTAGAAACTGAAGCCTTTTGTCTTGTAGTAGCCGATAAGTTCGATTGCTCTGAGCATAAAATAGTACATCGACGGCAAAACGAGGGACATAAGTCCGCCCGTGGGTATTGCGAACGTCGTCGTGCAAAGATACACGATTGTGAAAGTCACCGCATAGGATTTGAAAAGTCCGCCGACGTTGCTCTTGACGTAGGTCAAACTTCTCGTGAAACTCGTGTATACGCTTTCCTCGGGGTGGAAAATCATTCTTGGCAACCACCCTGCCAGAAGCGTAGCGCGCAACGAACATATGCAAATGCCGACGACTATGAGTATGGGCATTACGAAAAACGCTATCGAATCGAAAAGTCCGAACAAAATGGACAACATCAACGCGGCAAATATCAAGTCGATGGGAAGGGTTATTGTAAGCCTTGCCGCCGAGTACTTGCAGCATTTTTTGAAGTTGAGAGCCATATTGCTCGCAAATCCGTAGCGCATATTCGACGCCATAAGATTGTTGATTATGTCGGCGTTCGTGTAGTACGAAAGTCCGAAAATAAAGCAGTAAAGCGCATAGACGAAAATCCCTGCGAAAACGAGTCCGGCGGTGATTCCTGCGTGCTGCGAGCATATTTCGAACACACGCTCGAGCAAGTGCAGTATATCGTCAATTGCGCCGCGTATGGTGGACAAGCCGTTCCACACCGACGCTACGCTGTCTTTTATTGCCAAAACGTACGAGTTTACGTCGCTGACCGCCGAAAGTGCGTTCCATATCGGCAGAATTATCGCTGCGCCGATCGCAATCGACAGCACCAGCGATATTACGATCCACAAAAAGATCTTCACCGCGTGCCCCATATTTGAAAACAACAGGGATAACGAATACTTAAATTCCATATTACTCTCCGAGGCATTGCCTCATATTTTTTTCGCAAAACCGAATTTGCGGATTTTGCGGATTCTATTTTGACCAAATATCTTTTTTCTTCTTTTCCAAGTCCATACGTTCCGTGCCCGTGACCTCGTAGAAAAGATTGTACATAAGCGTGATATAGAACGGAACGACGTATAAATACGCAATAGCGTCCAAAAGCACTTCCGCGATAACGCCGCATTTGAGCGCGCCCGTCACTATCATACATATTTCGACGGGAAGAATGCACAAAAGCAAGGTGAAGAACGTGTTTGCGATCCGTCCCGACATGCTTCTGACCGCTTGGCGCAATGCGGCTTTTTTCGGAAGCCCCGTATGCAGACAGTACGGCGGCCAAAGTATGACTATCGACATAATGAGTATCATCGACAACTGCATTATTACGAGCGTAAGCGACGAGAACACGAGCCACGTCACCCTACTCTTGAACGTCACCCACCATAGATAGTACAAAACCGTCGCAAGCAAGTTGAATATCTCGAACGAGCAGAACGCGAGCAAGCAGAACAAAAGCGAGGTCAAAAGATTGAAATTCAGCCTCGTTTTCACTCTGTTCGGCGCAATCGTGAATACGCCTATGCGCATATGCGTGTCGATAACGCCGTACATAATCGCGACGAAAAACACCAAAAGCGCAAGTCCGATAAGCCCCAGATACCAGTAGGAAAACGGAAGTTCGCGCATTGCGACGTACATATCCGCAAAATTCGACGGATTTATGGTCTTATAGTCAAAAAGATAGTAAAGCGTCGAGGACGGCGAGAGCAAAAACGGCAACAGCAACGCAGGCGCGACGCTCATAAGCATAAGATACGCGCCCTTGTCGAAAAAGTATTTCCAAGCCTGTTTGAAGCAGGCTTTGCTATTATTGCTGTTTTTTACTCTCATCTTGCCCCCTTACTCGAACATTGCGAGTTTGTCTTTGAGTTTTGCAAGTTTCTCGTTTGCCTTTTCGAGTTTGTCTTTCTCGTTGTCGATAAGTTTTTGCGGTGCTTTGGACACGAATCCGGCGTTTGCCAAAAGTCCTTGCGACTTTTGAATGATTTGCATCGTTTGCGCAATCTCTTGATTGATACGCTCTTTTTCCTTATCTTCGTCTATGAGTTCGCCGAGCGGAACGAGTATTTCCGCGTCGTGCGTGACTATCGCGCTCACCTTTGCGCCCAGTCCGCTTCTGTCCTCGACGAGTTTGACTTCGTTCACGCCCGCGAGTTTTTGGATATACGCGCTTGCCGACTCGATAAATTTGGGGTCTTTGGCAATGACGTACGCGTTTATCTTCTTTGACGGCGCGACGTTCATTTCGTTGCGCAAGTTTCTTATCGAACTTATGATCTCTCTAAGTCCCTCGAACTGCGCTTCTTCCTTTCTGAACACTCTGTGCTTGTTGTACGACGGCCAACTCTGAACCATCAGCACGCTGCCCTTCGGTGCGAATTTCGAGTAGATTTCCTCGGTGACGAACGGTATGAACGGATGCAAAAGTTTGAGGATTTCGCCCAAAACGTACGCAAGCATAGCGATTGCGTGATTGTGTTGCTTCTTGTCGTCCGAATAGAGCATGGTTTTGCTCATTTCGATGTACCAGTCGCAGAACTCGCTCCACACGAAGTCGTAAAGTCTTGCCGCCGCAAGCCCGATTTCGTACTTGTTGAGATTTATCGTGACTTCCTTGATTACGTCGTTAAGGCGAGTGAGAATCCACTTGTCCGCGCCGTTGAATCTCGACGGAAGCGTCAAATCGTCGTCGTCTTTGATGTTCATAATCACAAATCTCGACGCGTTCCAGAGTTTGTTTACGAAGTTTCTGCAACTCTCGATTTTGCCGTCGGTAAATCTCGTGTCGCTGCCGGGGGCAATGCCCGTTGCAAGCGAGAAACGCAATGCGTCCGCGCCGTATTTGTCGATGATTTCGAGCGGGTCGATCCCGTTGCCCAAACTCTTTGACATTTTTCTGCCTTGCGCGTCGCGCACAAGTCCGTGTATAAGCACTTCGCTGAACGGAACTTCGCCCATAAACTCTATGCCGCTGAATATCATTCTCGCAACCCAGAAGAAGATTATGTCGTAGCCAGTAACGAGTAAGTTGCCGGGATAGAAATAACTCAAATTCTTCGTCTTTTTGGGGTAACCGAGCGTGCTGAACGGCCAAAGCGCGGAACTGAACCACGTGTCGAGAACGTCCTCGTCCTGATGTATGTGATGTCCGCCGCACTTGGGGCAAGTGTCAACGTTGGTCTTGGACACCGTCATTTCGCCGCAATCGTCGCAGTAGTACGCGGGGATTCTGTGTCCCCACCAAAGTTGACGGGATATGCACCAGTCGCGGATGTTTTCCATCCAGTTGAAATAAGTATTTTCAAATCTCTTGGGGATAAACTCGGTCTTTTTGGAACGCACCGCTTTGATTGCAGGCTCTGCAAGCGGCTTCATCTTGACGAACCATTGCTTGGATACGAGAGATTCCACCGTTTCGCCGCAACGGTAACAAGTGCCTACGTTATGCGCGTACGGCTCGATTTTCACCATAAGTCCGAGCGCGGTCAAATCCTCGACTATCGCCTTTCTTGCGGCGAGTCTGTCCATTCCCTTATACTTGCCGGCGTTTTCGTTCATAAGTCCGTCCTCGCCGATAACCTGAATTACGGGCAAGTCGTGGCGCAAGCCGAGTTCGAAGTCGTTGGGGTCGTGCGCAGGCGTGATTTTAACCGCGCCCGTACCGAAACCGATTTCGCAATAATCGTCCGCAACGACAGGAATTTCTCTGTCCGTAAGCGGAAGTTTGACGAATTTGCCGACGTATTTCGCCATTTTCTCGTCTTTGGGGTTGACCGCAACCGCCGTGTCGCCGAGCATAGTTTCGGGACGCGTCGTCGCAATGACGATTGCGTCGTCCTCGCCTACGACGGGGTACTTGTAATACCAAAGATTGGATTGTTGTTCTTCGTATTCGACCTCTGCGTCGCTGAGCGCAGTGTGGCAATGAGGACACCAGTTGATTATGCGGTTTCCTCTGTAAATCAAGCCTTTTTTGTAGTAACGTACAAACGCTTCCAAAACCGCGTTCGAGCAGTTTTCGTCCATCGTGAAAGCGGACTTCGACCAGTCGCACGAAATGCCGAGTGCCTTTTGTTGTTCGACGATTCTTCCGCCGTACTGCTCTTTCCACGCCCAAGCGCGCTTCAAGAATCCTTCTCTGCCGACGTCGTTTTTGCTTAGTCCTTCCTCTTTTTTCAACTTTTCCACAACCTTGACTTCGGTTGCGATAGATGCGTGATCCGTTCCCGGCATCCAAAGGGTTTCGAAGCCGCTCATTCTCTTGAAACGGACGATTACATCCTGAATTGTCTCGTCGAGCGCGTGTCCCATATGAAGTTGTCCCGTGATGTTGGGCGGGGGCATCATAATCGTGAACGGTTCTTTTTCGGGGTTCGGATGAGCTTCGAAAAACTTGCCCTTCATCCACATATCGTATATGCGTTTTTCAAACTCCGGATTGTACGTTTTGTCCATATCCTGCATATTGTTTATCTCCTTGCGCCGCTATGGCGCGACTGTATTCAAAATTATTAAAACAATCCGAGAAACTCGAAAGTCTCTCGGAAAGCGTCGTTTTTTATCGGGAAATTCAGCCTTCGTAAGTGCCGTCCTTCTTTTCTTGTACGATTTTTTGGTCTTCCGCTTTGACGGACTCCGCAGTGGCGGCTTCCATCTTGCCTTCTTTGACGAGTTTGACTTGCTTCATCGTTTCGTTAAGATAACTGAACGCCGCGCCGTAACTCATTGCGATACCCCACGCCAAAATGCCCCAGTCGGCATATTGAACGTAGTCGTGGAAGAACGCAAGTATTACGCCGACGGATATGGTGAACGAGGACACCTTTCCAAGCCAGTTCGCCTTGACCGTCGCGCCCTTTTTGAGCACGTAAAGCGCAATCATCGCTTGTATAAACTCTTTTGCGAAAATCAAAATCACGAATGCGTAGTGTACGAACCACGGATTGTCGAGCGTTCCATTTGCGACGAGATTCTTGCCGAGCGGCGTAAGTCCCGTGCAGAAGGACAAACACGCAAGAACCGAAACGTGCATAAGTTTGTCCGCAATGGGGTCGAGCACCATGCCGATGCCGCTTTGCATATTGAACTTTCTCGCAATCCAGCCGTCAACCATATCGCTGCCCGACGCAAGGAAAAATACGCCAAGAGCAATGTAGAAAAGCAATTTGCTGTCGCGAACGCCGCCAAGCGCCATCAACGTCACGAATACGGGTACGCACAAAATGCGGAAATACGTGATGATGTTGGGGATTGTCCAAACTTCTTTGAAATCGATTTGACCGAGTTTTTTTGCCATACTGTTCTCCAAATGCACACGCATATGCGAGCGTGCGCTCATAATTTCTCTCATTATATCAAAGATTTATCACTATGTAAACAATAAAATCTTGCCAAAAAGCACAAAATATAGAAAAAGTCAATACAATGCAACGAGGGATTAAATGAAACGATGCTTGATTATCATCAACAAAAACGCCGGCACAAGCAAGAAAATCAACTTTGAAAAGGTGGAAAAGTGCCTCGGAAACGGCTACGTTTACACGAGAAAAACGTTGCCTGACGACAAAATAAACGAAATCGAAAACTTCGAGGCGGTGGCGGTGTGCGGCGGCGACGGAACTCTCGGCTCGGTGCTAGAAAAGGTGTGCAAACAACCGATAGATTTGTTTTACTTCCCCGTCGGCACTCTAAACGACAAAGCAAAGGCGCAAAGATACGAAAAACATAAAAGCGTTTGCCCCGGTTGCAGCGACTACGAATCGAGCGCAAAACCCGTCGTTTACGGCGTATGCGAAAAAATTTTGAGCGACGGAAAGTACAAAACCGTCGATTGCGACGGCGACGTGTTCGCCTACGTTTTCGCGGCAGGCTCTTTTACCCCGATAGGCTATACGTCGGAAGTGAAAAACAAACAGAAATTCGGTATACTCGCATACGTTTGGCAAATACTCGAAGAATACAAAACGCACAGAATCGAAGCGCGCATACGAAACGGCAAACACGTCCACGAGGGCAAGTTCACTCTCGTTATGTTTTTGAAGTCGCCGAGGTGCTTCGGTTTTCACTTTAACAAGGCGTTCGAGCAAGACGGCACGAGCGGTCATTTGCTTGCGGTGCGCTCGCCAAAGCATAACGGACTGCTCGGAAAAATCGAAATGTTTTTCCCCTTCTTCCGAGCGTTTTTCATAGGATTGAAAAAGGAAAAAACGAAAGGCAAAATCGTTTTCGAGAAAACCTATTCAACCTATCTCGACTTAAAATCCAACGTCGATTTTTGCAAAGACGGCGAAAAACAAACGGTGAGCGAGGGCGAGTACAAAGTGTCGTTCAAACGCTCGATTTGCAACTTTACCGTCATCGAAAAATTCTGAAAAAGCAGCGAGAAAATCACAATGTTTTACAAAAAATCGGCATTTTTATAATACTTTTACATCTAAATACGCTAAAATGAAAAACCCTACTGTTTAGTAGGATTTTTCTTTATTTTCTATTGAATGTTTTATAAAAAACACGGTTTTTTAGAACAATTTTCGCTTAAAAAGCAACTTTTCGCAATTTTTCTGTCATCCTCTGTCGCTCGCCGAATTTCGGCTCAACCGAGAACGAGTTTTACGACGTCGGCAGGCGTGTTTAGGATATAGTCGGCTTTGTATTCTTCAAATTCTTCTCTGCTTCCGTAGCCGTAAAGGACTGCGGCGCAATCGACGTTTTCGGCGTGCGCTCCTTCGATGTCGTAGAGTCTGTCCCCCACCATCAAAACTTTGCTTTTGTCCTCGACTTTCAGATTGTCAAGCACCATTTTAACAATGTCGCGTTTTGCTTCTTTGCTTGCGTCGCTCGACGCACCGCCAACAAAATCGAAATACTTTGCAAGGTCGAAATCTCTCATTATCAGTCTTGTAAATTTGATTGGTTTGCTCGTCGCAACGCCGAGAATTTTGCCTGCGTTTTTAAGGTCGGAAAGCATCTCGCGAACGCCGTCGAACACCTTGCATTTCTTGTAGCCGCCCTCTTCGTACACCCCTCTGTATATCTCGATGAGTTTTTCGATTTCCGGCATTTTCAAACCGAAGTATTCGCGCATAGACACTCGAAACGGCGGTCCTACCATTTTGTCGAGAATTGCGTTTGTGTACGGTATTTTCTCTTTGTCGAGCGCATAGGCTATACACTCAACGATTCCTTGTTTGCTGTCAGTCAACGTTCCGTCGAGGTCGAACAAAATATAATCGTATTTCTTCATTTTTCATCCGTTTGCAAGCACACGAGGCGTTTTTTTGTGCCAAACCGCCCCGTTTTGCCCGTTTCATCTTTATTTTCTTATATTTTTAGTCTAAACAAACCTTTTCACTTTGTCAATCCATTCGCCTTGCAATAAGTCTGCAATCGGCACGTCAAGTATGGTTTTCACCCCTCTTTGCCCGTTTTCATACTCTTTTGCGAGTGCTTTTGCGTATGCAACGAGTACACCTGCCGTAAAAGTCGGATTACTTTCGAGTTTCAAGAAAAATTCCGCTTTTGACTTGAAATCGTCAAAAATACCGTTTGCAAGCACAAAACCGCCGTGTTCCAACCCCGAGCAATGCTCGTCGAAGTATTTTTCGTCCACAAAATGCACTATCGTATCGTACTGTGCAAAATAATTGGGCATATTTACGATTTTACGCTCGATTTCCTCTTTGTCGGCATTCTTTTCGGCAACGACGTAGCACTCTCGCAAATGCTTTTCTCTCGGCGTTAAATCCCTGTCAACGCCCTCTCGCACGAGTTGCAATGCGGATTTTTTGGGAATCGTGTATTGTTTTGCGTTTACTACGCCATTTATGCGCCGAATCGCCTCGCTGTGTCCCTGCGAAACGCCTTTGCCCCAAAACGTTTGGCACTTCGAGTTTTGAATAACGCCGTCAAACAAAGCGCGAACGAGCGAAAACAGCCCCGGGTCCCAACCTATGCCGACAAAACACAATCTGTCGTTGATATATGCGATTTTCGACATTCTATCGATGTGTTTTGCCATTTCGGCGTGCGTGTCAAAACTGTCTATCGTGTTGAATTTCGTCGCAATCCTCGCCGCCGTGTCTTGCAAATCGCTTTGAGAGCCTACGCACAACAACACGACGTCCATATCGAATTTGAAAACGTCGTCTTGCAAATATACTTTCGTTCTAAAATTTGACTTTACACCGCTTCTTCTCGAGAATATTCCGACAAGTTCAATATTTTCGTCTGACAATGCGATTTTTTCGCACGCCTTTCCCAAATTTCCGTAGCCGACGATGCCCATTCTGATTTTCTTTTTATTTTCGTCTTTCTCAATCATCTTTTTACCTCTCCAAATGCGATTTTGTGTGACATAATTACGCACGATTTGCGCTCGCGCGGGCATAATATGTCATAGCAACGCATCGATATTGTGCAATATATGCGCATACAACACGCTTGTTGACGAAAATTACATTTTTCAATCGAATTTAATTGCATAAAATAGCCGTGCGTTGACAATAATACTGCGAGATATGGATATGGTTAAACGAGGTGATTTATATTATGCGGATTTAAGCCCGGTGGTCGGAAGCGAACAAGGGGGCGTACGTCCCGTTCTCATCGTACAAAACAACGTCGGCAACAAATACAGTCCAACCATAATCGCCGCGGCGGTAACGTCGCAACTCGACAAGGCAAAACTACCCACACACATTGCGCTCGAAGCGGGAAAATATGGATTACCGAAGGATTCCGTCGTTCTTCTCGAACAGATACGCACCCTCGACAAACGCCGCTTGAAAGAAAAAATCGGCGAATTGCCGCTCAATATGATGACGAGAGTCAACGAAGCGTTGCTCGTGTCGCTGGGATTTTTTGAAACTTAAAAAGCACGCCTTTGCGTGCTTTTTAGTTGCTTTTATCGATGTTTTTGTTAAAATTAGACTTGCCAATTTTAGACAATCGCTCGCTTTTTAAGTAACGTCACGGCTTTTGGTTAATTGTCGTATCGAAGTTCGATTCAGATGTTAGGTGTGCAATATTTTAGATATTCAGTCTTCGTAAACGTCGAAAAGAGTTGCCATAACTTTGTTGATTATGCGCCAGTCAAAACCCTTTTGAAAAAGGTGCGCACCGACCTTTTGCGAATCCGACTTATCCTCGATTTTCTTCGTTTTGACAAACTTTCTCGCCATTTTTTCGGCAAGTTCGAGTTCAAAATCGTCGTCGATTTCGTCGAAAACTATATTTTCGACGATGTTTTTGTCCACGCCTTTCTCGTTTGTGAGTTTATAGATTATCTTTCTTGCGCCGTAGCGTGATTTGTTGAACAGCAAAAACATGCGCACATATTCATCGTCGTCAACGTATCTGTAACTTTTCGCTTTGGAAACGGCAAAATCAACTTCGTCTTTGTGGAAGCCTTTGTCGTACAACTTGTCCTTACATTCTTGCTCGGAACGCGCAGAACCCGCAAGGTATTTCACAAGCGTTTCGTAAGCCTTTTTGGCTCTTTCTTCGTCAAGAGGATAATCCGACACAATGCACCCAAAAGTTAAAATATTTGAATTTTCGGTATTCTAACCGAGTTTTTTGAAGCAAACGACGCCCGTATCTACGACGTTTGCACGACCGAGCGAGGCTTCGTTTACGCCTTCGATAAACGCGTTTTTGTCGTCGAGCGCAACGTAGACTTTGCTCGTCACGTCGTTGCCGTAGGTTATATCGTCAATCAAAACGCCGCTTTTGCGAAGATACTTTTCGACGGTTGCGTGAGTTGGATAATCCGCGCGAATCTCGACGAGCGCGCTCTCGACTTTTTGAGATATTTTTCCAGCCTTTACGGCATCTGCCGCCGTTTGAGAATATGCGCCGACAAGTCCGCCCGCACCGAGTTTGATTCCGCCGAAATATCTCGTAACGACGATTGCCGTTTTGACGATATTCTGCTTGCGAAGCACGTCGAGTATAGGCTGTCCCGCCGTACCCGACGGCTCGCCGTCGTCGCTGAATCTCGTGACGTTTCCGAGTTCGTCGCCGACGTACGCATAGCAGTTATGCGTGGCGTCGGGATACTTTTTACGCACGGATTTAACGAAATCTTCCGCTTCGTCGGCGTTGAGTTCGCCTTTTACGGTGGCAATGAAAATCGAGCGTTTTATCTCGATTTTCACCTCGAACTCACCGTCAACGTAGCGATACGTTTTCATTCTACCGTAACTTTGTAGAAGTTCTTTTTGCCCTTTTGAAGGACAAAACCGTTTGCAATCTGGCTGTCGCTGATTTGCGCCATAATGTCCGTCACTTTTTGATTGTCAACGGATATGCCACCGCCTTGAATGAGGCGTTTTGCCTCGCCTTTGGACGGAACTTTCGCAACCGCAACGAGTATGTCGGCAACTGAAGTCATACCTTGAGGTATGGTTGCGCTCGGCATATTCTCGCTATCGCCCGAAAATGCCGCGCGCGCCTTTGCAAGTGCGTCGTCGGCTTCTTTTTCGCCGTGTACCATCTTAGTGAGTTCGTATGCGAGGCGTTCTTTTGCCTTGTTCATACGCTCGTCGTTGTAGCGAGTGAGTTCTTTGATTTCGTCAAGCGGCACGAACGTGAGGAAACGGAACACTTTTTCGACGTCCGCGTCCGCGATGTTGCGCCAGTATTGGAAGAAATCGTACGGTGCGGTCTTGTTCGGATCGAGCCAAACCGCGCCCTTTGCCGTCTTGCCCATCTTTATGCCTTCCGACGTCGTGAGCAAACCGAAAGTGATTGCAAACGCGTCTTTTTGCTCTTTTCTGCGAATGAGATCCGCGCCCGCAAGCATATTCGACCATTGATCGTCGCCGCCGCATTGAAGCACGCAGCCGTACTTGCGGTTGAGCACCAAAAAGTCGTAGGATTGCATAAGCATATAGTTGAATTCAAGGAACGTAAGTCCCTTTTCGAGGCGTTGCTTGTAGCACTCTGCGGTGAGCATGCGGTTCACCGAAAAGTTTGCGCCGACTTCGCGCAAGAAATCGATGTAATTGAGGTCGAGAAGCCAGTCGGCATTGTTGACGAGGATCGCCGCGTTTTCGCCCTCGAAACGCACGAATTTCGCCATTTGCTTCTTGAAGCAATCGACGTTGTGCTGAATGGTCTCTTTGGTCATCATCGAGCGCATATCCGTACGTCCGGACGGGTCGCCTATCATTGCCGTTCCGCCACCGATAAGAATGATGGGACGATGGCCTGCGTCTTGCAAACGCTTTGCGACTATCATTTGCATAAAATGACCGACGTGAAGACTGTCCGCCGTCGGGTCGAAACCGATGTAAAAGGATTGAGGACCTTCGTCGAGCAACTTTTTGAGGTCTTCTTCAAAAACCACTTGTTTAACCAAACCGCGTTCGCGAAGTTGGTCGATAACGTTTTGTGACATAATATAAATTCCTTTAATATTATTTAGTATTTCGATTGTAACACCGCTTTTGAGGTTTGGCAACTTGTTTTTGAAAAGGAAAATTTAACGCAAAACAACTTTTGAAACTCAATTTTTCAAAAAGTGATATTCTAACTTATTAAAATCATTTTAGATATTCGAAACGCATTGAAAAACGTCAACGAAAAGCAAATACAAATCTACACGCGAACAGAATGAAATTGTAATATTTTTCTTGATAAAATATTATCAATATGATAAAATATCGATAATAATATAAAAACACTCTTTTTGGAGGCTATTATCTATGCAATATTCAAGTGAAGTTGAAAAAATGTGTTGCGTTGCAAAGGGTCCCAACCACGGTCCCGCCCCTATCCCCGAAGAAGGTAAATGGGTGCAAGCAAGAGAAATCAAGGACATCAGCGGTCTTACTCACGGCGTCGGTTGGTGCGCACCTCAACAAGGCGCGTGCAAACTCACCCTCAACGTCAAAGACGGCATTATCCAAGAGGCTCTCGTCGAAACTATCGGTTGCTCGGGTATGACCCACTCTGCGGCTATGGCGGCTGAAATCCTCACCGGTAAAACCATTCTCGAAGCACTCAACACCGACCTCGTATGCGACGCTATCAACACCGCTATGCGTGAACTTTTCTTGCAAATCGTATACGGCAGAACGCAATCCGCATTCTCGGAAGGCGGTCTCGTCATCGGCGCAGGTCTCGAAGACCTCGGCAAAGGCCATCGCAGCCAAATCGGCACGATGTACTCTACCGTGTCCAAAGGACCTCGTTATCTCGAAATGGCCGAAGGTTACGTCACCAAAGTCGCTCTCGACGCAAACAACGAAATCATCGGTTATCAATTCTGCAAACTCGGCGTGTTTATGGATATGATCAAGAAAGGCGTCGACGCAAACGAAGCGCTTGCAAAATGCACCGGCACGTACGGCAGATATAAAGCAGAAGACGGCGCTGTTAAGTGGATTGATCCGCGTCAAGAATAATCGGAGGACGAAACAATGAGTGTAACATTTGAAGGTTATGAAAGAAGAATAGACAAAATCAACGATACTCTCGCTCAATACGGCATCAAAGACCTCGAAGAAGCAAGAGCCATCTGCCTCGAAAAAGGCGTTGACTGCAACGCTATCGTCAAAGGCATCCAACCCATTTGCTTTGAAAACGCAGTTTGGGCGTACACCGTCGGTTGCGCTATCGCAATCAAGCGTAATTGCGTAAACGCCGCCGATGCGGCAGAAGCAATCGGCGAAGGCTTGCAATCTTTCTGCATCCCCGGTTCGGTCGCAGAACAACGCAAAGTCGGTCTCGGACACGGCAACCTCGCGGCAATGCTTCTCAGAGAAAGCACAAAGTGCTTCGCTTTCCTCGCAGGTCACGAATCTTTCGCGGCGGCAGAAGGCGCAATCGGCATTGCAAGAACCGCAAACAAAGTTAGAAAAACACCCCTTAAAGTCATCCTCAACGGACTCGGCAAAGACGCGGCGTTTATCATTTCTCGTATCAACGGCTTCACTTATGTCCAAACCAAGATGGACTACTTCACCGGCGAAGTCAAAGTCGTCAAGGAAACCGCATATTCCAACGGCGAACGCGCGGCAGTCAGAGTTTACGGCGCAGACGACGTCACCGAAGGCGTTGCGATTATGCGTCTTGAAGACGTTGACGTTTCCATCACCGGCAACTCGACCAACCCCACTCGTTTCCAACACCCCGTCGCAGGCACTTACAAGAAATGGTGCGTTGACAACGGCAAAAAGTACTTCTCCGTTGCGTCCGGTGGCGGCACGGGTCGTACGCTTCACCCCGACAATATGGCGGCAGGTCCTGCGTCCTACGGCATGACCGACACGATGGGCAGAATGCACTCCGACGCACAATTTGCAGGTTCTTCATCCGTTCCCGCACACGTCGAAATGATGGGTCTCATCGGTATGGGCAACAACCCGATGGTCGGTGCTTCGGTCGCTTGTGCCGTTGCAGTGCAAGAGGGTCTCACAAAGTAATCGTTTGCACAAGCGAACGAGAAATTATTTGCGTAAGCAAATAGCACCGGTAACACAAAAGGCACTCTATGAGTGCCTTTTCTGGTGCGTAAAAATCGGTCGCTTGTGCCGTTGTGGTTCAAGAAGGTTTGACGAAGTAATATCAGTTGCGCAAAGCAACGTTAGATTATTTGCGTAAGCAAATAGCACCGGTAACACAAAAGGCACTCGTTTGAGTGCCTTTTTTATATGGTGCGATGTTTACAAATTTAGGTGTGGGCAACGCCCACCCTCAATTATTAATTATTAATTATTAATTATTAATTGATTCGATCAATACCCTAATTCCTCGTTGACGACAACCACTTCGTAGGGGCAATTCGTGGGCTTGCGCCAAAGGACGGTCAAGGCTTTGCAAATGCGTTCGGGACTCGAACAATCATAACATTTGTCACCGCCGTTTTCGGCACATGGAGTGTTTCTGTGAAGTCTGACGGCATTCTTCGGCGCGGCAATATTTCTTGCTCGCCACAACGCGCTTTCAAAATCAGGCTCGATTTTGTTTTTGCCGATGATTATATACACCTTCTGATGTCCGTACAACTCGCCTGCCACTCTGTTGCAGTTGCCGTCGATGTTTATTATTTCGCCCGTTTCGGCAACGCCGTTCGCACTTGTGAGGAATACGTCTGCCGTAAGCGATTCTTTCATAACTTCGGCGGGTGTTTTGCCGTCGGGATTGTCGAAACGATAAAGCACCTTATTGTGCGTTTCAAGCAGTTTCAAAACGTTCATTTGGTCGAGCGTTACGCTTCCGCCGAAACCTATGCTTTTGCCGTCAATTTGACTGTTTAGATACTCGCTTGCTTCCTTTGTCGTTTCAAACGTCGAAACTTGAAATCCGTGCGATTCGAGATTCTTTTTCAAAACCGAAAAATCCATATATACTCCTATCCTTATATTTGTTAGCAATATTATCTGCGTAATATTATTTGCCGTGTTATATCTTTCAATATTATAGATACGAAAAGCGCAACGGTTTGTCCGTTGCGCTCTTTGCTTCGTTATTGAACTCTTACGATGTCCGTTTGCGCAAAGTTCTTGATTTCTCTCATATGGCTGTTTGCTTCTTCAAACGTATTTTGCGGCGATCCCTTGTGGACGTACGTCTTACGTTTAAGCACGAAAAAGAATTTTCCGTCTGCCGCCTCGATTGTGTAGGTGCCGATGATGGCATGCGACTTGAAACGATTGATTGCGCGCTCGCAATATTCCAGCGTAGTGTAGTTGGAACTTTCGTAAATGTCGTTTCCGTTTGCGTCATAGAGTGTATAGAACCACTCTTGCGTGCCGTCCTCTTTGTCGACATGTTCGATGATGTACTTGCCATAGATAACCGATTCGTCGAAGCCTTCAACGGGCTTGGGTGCTTGACGTTTATTCTTGGGCGTCTTGAGCGCGGCAAACGGCGGCGCAACTTTCTTGATGACAACTTTCTTGTCCTTGTTTGCGTTGAGAGCCTCAAGTTCCGCTTCTTTTGCGGCGAGTTTCTTTGCAAGCGCGGCAGAAGGCGTACCTTCATAGTAGCAAGCGTCTTCGGGGTCGTAATAATATCCCTCGTACGTTCCGTCGTACTTCGACCAGTCGTCGGGCTTCTTCTTGACGACTTTCTTTGTGGCGGGTTTCGCAACGCCTTGTTTCTTGGGTTCTTCGACGGGTGCGGGTTCTTCCTTGACTTCCTCTTGAACGACGGGTTCGGGGATAGGTTCTTGCACCGGTTCGGCCTTCGGTTCTTCCTTTACAGGCTCGACGATAGGCTCTTGAACGGGCTCGTCTTTGACTTCTTCTTTTACGGGTTCTTCGACGGGTGCGGGTTCTTCCTTAACTTCCTCTTGAACGACGGGTTCGGGGATAGGCTCTTGCACGGGTTCTTCCGCTACAGGTTCTTCCGTCACGACAGGCTCGTCTTGAACGATAGGTTCGTTTGCAGGCTCGGCAGTCTTTGCGGCTTTGACTTTCTTTTTACGCAAAAGTCCGAGAAGTTCCTGACGTTTTTGTGCGATTTTTTGATTGAGGCGCAATTCCTCGCCCGTAACGCCGTATTCTGCGAAAAATTCGTTTTCGGCTTGGTCTTCTTTGTTGTCGTTACGTTCCTTTACGGCTTTGACGATGTTGACCACTAAAACGGCAACGATAGCAAGCGCTGCAACGATTGCAACGACGATGACGATCAATGCGGCGGCGCCGTCGAACGGGCCGAGTTTGAAGTCTTGCATAATTTTCACTCCCTCATCAGAGTATTATAAACATAATTATCTTAACACACAACGAGCGCAAGCGCAATACATTTTTCTTTTTTTCCGCCAAATCCCCCTTTTTGTCGCCAAAAATAGCGAAAAATGCGGAAAAATATTGCGTTTTCACGATATTAGGATATGCAAAAACGACGAAAAACAGTAGAAAAAACGTGCAAAAATAAGCAAAAAACATACGAAAAATATCTCGTTTTTTTTTTTGCAAACTCAAACGCATTTCGTGACAAAAACAATCTTTGCGCTAATCGAAAATCAAATGCGGACGGCAACGGCAAAATACGGAATTACCCAAACCCGACAAACACCGTATCGAGCGCAAGCGACATAGAGCGCAAGCGACATTAAGTGCAAGCGACATCGAGCGAAAGCGACATCGAGCGAAAGCGACATTAAGCGAAAGCGACATTAAGCGAAAGCGACATCGAGCGAAAGCGACATCGAGCGAAAGCGACATTAAGCGAAAGCGACATTAAGCGAAAGCGACATCGAGCGCAAGCGACATCGAGCGAAAGCGACATCGAGCGCAAGCGACATCGAGCGCAAGCGACATCGAGCGCAAGCGGCATTAGGCAAAGGCGGCATTAAGCAAAAGCAATAAGCATCGAGCGCAGCACCATAGCGGCGCAAAGAATAAGGCATGCACCTCTCGTTTTCTTCACTCTGTCGAGAAATACGAATCTCGAAACGAACGCCATAAGCACGATAAGAGCAACGACCGTGATTATATCCGCAGATACGGAAATCGTCGAAAAACTTACGTTTCCGACAAGTCCGACGAACAATCTGAACGGCACGAGCAGATACTTGAGCGGCAAAACGAATCCGCCGAAGCCCGTTATCGCGGCAAGGGTGACGAGTATGAGCGCGATGACGTAAAACGCCATTATGTACGGAAGAATCAAGAAGTTTGACAGCACAAACAAAGTCGGCACTTCGCCGAAGAAATACGCAACGAGCGGATAAGTAAACAAGTTCGTCGCAAAGGACAATGCGCAGACTTTTGCGAAATTCGTGCCGATTTTACGTTTCGGACTTATCTTTTCGACGAGTTTAAGCCCTGCCCTTTCAAACGGTCTGTCGAAAATGAATATGCCGAAAACGGAAGCGAACGAAAGCAAAAATCCGATGTCGAACAAATCGGCGGGACGAATCATAAGAATTACGATTGCGGCAAGAGATATTGATGAAACGTCGTCTTTCTTTTTCGAGAACGCCGACGAGAACATATACACGCCGCTCATAATCACCGCGCGAAGCGACGAAGCCGTGAATGAACAAAGCATAGAATAGAAAAACGTAGCAACAAGCACTATTCCGAAACTCGCTTTGGGATTGACTTTCAACTTTTTGAGTACGAAATAAATCGCGGTGGCGAGCGTTGAAACGTGCAGACCGCTGACCGCAAGGACGTGAGCGAGTCCGCCGGATTTGATGTCGTCGTACAGATTTGAATCAATGCCCGATTTGTCGCCGAGCACGAGGGCTTGAACGATAGAAGCGGTTTTGTCGTCGAGATTTCGGCGCAATATCTTCTTTATGCGCACTTGCAGATTGTCGGGAAAACTCAACTTGCCGCCCGAAACTCTACGCGCGGAATACGCGGTTATCGAATAGCGTTGACCGCTCGATATTTTGCGAGGATAGTAGTTGTCGAATTTCTTGTGAGAATAATAGCGCAATTTGCCCGTAAAAACCACGGCGTCGCCGACGGAAAAGTCCAAATCGTCAATGTATGCGTAAACTCTCGCCTCGTACTTGACTTTCTCGCCTTCAACGCAAATTTCGGCGGCGTCAAAGGTGTAATATTCGCCGCTATATATTATTTCGCTGTTGACTTTTGCGGTTATCTCGCCTGAATAATTATTCAAATCTACCGAATTATATTGCAAATTCGTAGCGGACATCGCAACGAAACCGACGATTAGCGCAAGAGGAATATAAAATAGTTTTCTCGACTTTTTGAAAGCGAGGACAAGCGCGAACGAAAAAAGGAAAACCAAAAGCAGAGAAAGAAACGCCCATACGCTCAAACCGTAACACGCTTCGGCGATAATTATGCCGAATACGAGAGTCAAAGCGAAAAACAGCATAGGTCTCGAATTGAATATGCGTCTGCCTTTTATCCTCATAGTTTTCTTCTTTCGCACTTTGAAAATCGATCCGATATGCGCAATCGAATTGACCTTTCGCAAAGCAAATCATAAGCAAAAACGGACTTAACGCCCCAAAATGTCGCGCAAAAAGTCCGTTTCTGATATTATTTTCTTCCTGTGATAACTACGTCAGCACCCAAGCCGAGAACGTCTTTTGCGACCACGTCGCCGATTTTTACATCGTCGGGAACTCTGAGTTTGCCGATAAAATTCACCACGTCGAAAATACGTTCTTTGGGAACGGTGGTTGACGTTTTGCAAGAAGCGACGCCGCCCGACTTCATTTCAACGAGCGTGGTGACGCATCTTTTAGGGTGCGTGTATTCCTCTTTTCCGTATATCTCGCCTCGTTTGCAAGTGTTGCCAGAAACGACGACTTCACCGTTTATTTCTTCGATAGTAAGAGGACAGCCCATGGGACACATTATGCAAATTGTATTCATTTTTCCAACCTCACGACGACGTCGCCAGTAACGGCGGATTTGTCTATAATCACGTTGCCCATTTCACCCGGGGCAAGAACCATACATTTTTTGCTTGCAAGGACGTTTCCGTCGCTTTCGACGATAAGTTTGCAGTTTTTGTACACGTCGCCGACTCTGAAAAAGATTTGCACTTTTCCTTCGCCCTTGTTGAGGATTTGCGGAAGCGCGTATCTTACGCCGTCTTTTGCAACGACGTTGACTCTTTCGCCGAGTTTTTCGGATTTGCCCAAAGCGTATTTCGCCGCGCACTCGCCAGCCGTTTCCGCCTCGTGGGATACGTTGTCCACAAGGTCGTGAACGTGAAGAACGTTTCCGCAAGAGAATATGCCCTCTACGCTCGTCATTCTGTTTTCGTCAACGACCGCGCCGTTGGTGATTCTGCTCATTTCGACGTTAGTGCCGTTTAGCAAATCGTTTTCGGGGATAAGACCGACGGACAGCAAGAGCGTGTCGCACGCAACGTACTGCTCTTTTGAAAGGTCGGGTTTTCTGTCCGCGCCTACGGGTGCGTACCAAAGTCCCGTCATACGCGGCTTGCCTTCCACTCTCGTGATTGTGTGGCTGTACTTGATGGGAATACCGTAGTCGTCGAGGCACTGAACGATGTTACGTTTGAGTCCGCTCGAATACGGCATAAGTTCGAGCACGAGTTTGACGTTTGCGCCCTCGGTTGTCATACGACGCGCCATAATGAGTCCTATGTCGCCGCTTCCGAGAATGACTACGTCCTTGCCCACGAGATAGCCGTCGAGGTTGCAAATCTTTTGCGCCATACCTGCGGTGTAAATGCCAGCGGGTCGAGTGCCGGGAAGCGCGATTGCGCCCGCGGTGCGTTCTCTGCAACCCATTGCAAGCACGATTGCGCCCGCCTTTATTTTGCAATATCCTTGCGTTGGCGAAAGCACGCATACTTCCTTGTTTTCGTCAAGGGAAAGCACCATACTTTCGAGCATAACGTCGATGTCTTCCGCCTCGACCATTTTGCGGAATCTGTCCGCATACTCGGGTCCGGTCATTTCTTCGCCGAAATAATGAAGTCCGAAGCCTTGGTGTATGCACTGATTGAGTATGCCGCCCAGTCGCACGTCACGCTCGAGAACGAGCGTTTTTGCGCCTTGCTTGCGAGAAGCGAGAGCCGCCGCCATACCTGCAGGGCCGCCGCCTATGATAACTACGTCGTATGAAAGTGCGCTCATCTTTGCACCTCCTTCACTCTGCATACGGCGATTTCGGAATTTGCGCCGTCGCCTTTTCTGACTTTGTCGAGAGGAATGTTGAGTTCTCTCGATATGATTTCCATAACTCTCGGACCGCAGAAGCCGCCTTGACATCTGCCCATACCCGCTCTCGTGCGGCGTTTGACCGCGTCCACGGTGTACGCTTGAAGCGGCGAATGGATTGCTTGTACGATTTCCGCTTCCGTAACCTTTTCGCAACGGCAAACGATTCTGCCCCACGCCTCGTCGCTCGTTATGAGCGAATTGAGTTCGTCCTCGCCAAGTTCGAGCAATCTCTTATGCTTTGGCATAACGGTGACGTATTCGTCTTTGAGAGTCGCGTTTGACATATTTGCGATTTGTTCGTCTATATACTCTGCAATTGCGGGCGCGGAAGTAAGTCCCGGCGAGCAAATGCCTATTGCCATAACAAAGTTCTTTTTGAGTTTGGACTCGCCTATTACGAAGTCGTGACCTATTATGGTGCGAAGTCCCGAATACACTCTTATGCACTTATTGAACGCGGGGCATTTATAAGAGAGCGGAACGCTGCGTCTCAAAAGGTCGAGAGAGTCGAGCGAGGAAGCCGTATCGTCGTCGTCCGTCGTGTCGATTGCGGTCGGTCCGTAAATGACGTTTCCGTCAGCCGTCGGCGCAACGAGTACGCCTTTGCCGAGCGCGGTGGGAAGTTGGAAGATAACGGTGTTTACGTTCTTTCTTTCCGTATTGTCGAGAACGAAATAATCGCCGCGTCTGTAAGTAGTGTCGTAATGCTCTGCGCCCGCAAGGTCGTTTATATGCGCGCCGTGTGCGCCCGCGCAATTTACAACGTATTTTGCGGTGTATTCGCCGTCGTTTGTCTTTACCGTATACTCGCCGTCTTTATCCTCTATTGCGATAACCTCTTTTTCGAGCAATATTTGCGCGCCGTTGAGGACCGCTCTGTCGGCGTACGCTATGCAAAGTTGATAAGGCGAAACGACACCCGCGCTCGGCGCATAGAGCGAATACTCTATATCGTCCGAGACATGAGGCTCGAAAGCGAGGGTCTTTTCTCTATCCCAAACTTCCACTTGAACGCCGTTTGCTTTTGCCTTTCGTTCGAGTTTCAAAACGCCGTCGTACTGCTCTTTGGTTGCAACCACGATAGAGCCGCATTTGAGGCACGGAACGTCGAGTTCTTCCGCGTCGCGCCATACGAGCGCGTTTCCTTTGACGTTAAAGAGAGCCTTTAACGTATTCGGGTCGCAGTCGTAACCTGCGTGCACGATTCCGCTGTTGGCTCTTGTTGAAAACGAGGCGACGTCGTCCTGCTTTTCCAAAAGCAAAACTTTGAGATTGCGGCGTGCGAGTCTGTCAAGCACCGCGCAACCTATTATACCGCCGCCGATGACGATACAATCGTATTTCATATTCTATTCACCCTGTTGCCCGAAGGCAAAAACGTTATTTTATGTTGAATTTCTTTTTGTAAGATTCGAGATTATCCTTGATGATAAGTTCTGCAAACTCTCTGTTTTTGACTTGAAAAACGGTGGTTTGCTTGCCTTCGAGTTGCTTGTAAACTCTGAAAAAGTGCGACATTTCTTCCATAATGTGCGCGGGCAGTTCCTCGATTTCCTTGTACGTGTTCCAAGTGGGGTCTTTGAACGGAATCGCAATGATTTTGTAATCCATCTCGCCGCTGTCTTGCATCATCATAACGCCGATGGGATAGCACCTTACTAGCGCAAGCGGCACGATAGGCTCGGAACAAAGCACGAGTACGTCGAGCGGGTCGTTGTCCTCGCTGTAAGTGCGAGGGATAAAACCGTAGTTTGCGGGATAGTGCGTGGACGTATACAAAACTCTGTCCAGAATCAACGAACCTGTCGCTTTGTCGAGTTCGTATTTATTTTTGCTGCCTTTGGATATTTCTATGCAAGCAAGGAAGTCCGTGGGCGTGATGCGTTGAGGGTCAACGTCGTGCCAAATGCTCATTTTGCCACCTCTTGAATTTTTATACGAATTATTATAATAATTCACGTTAAAAAAGTCAATACGGCATACTTAACAAACGTACGTTTTTTTACAAATTCCTACGAAATGCGGCAATATTCGTATGAATCCGCATTTTCGTGCGCTTGCGAAAGGTTATATACGCCCGCTCGCTTGCGGTCGAACTCAAACTGTGCTAAAATCTATTATCAAATCAAATTAAGGCAATAATAAATAAAATGCTCAAACTTCTAAAATACCTCAAAGGTTACAGGCTCAAAACGGTGTTCGGTCCGCTTTTCAAACTCATAGAAGCGGTGTTCGAACTCTTTACGCCGGTCGTGGTCGCGTGGATTATCGACAACGCCATCCCTATGGGCAGAAACGGCGATTTTTCGGGCTTGATTTACGGCGGATCGATTATACTCGCGCTCGGCGTGTTCGGACTTGCGTTCTCGCTCACGGCGCAGTTTTTCGCGTCCCGCGCTTCCCTCGGATTCGGAACGAATCTTCGCCGCGACCTCTACTCGCACATAAACACGTTTTCCTATTCCGAACTCGACAAGTTTTCCACAACGTCGCTCATAACTCGTCTTACGTCCGACGTGAATCAGGCGCAACAAGCGGTCGCTATGTTCATTCGCCTCGTGCTTCGCGCGCCGTTCATCGCGGTGGGCGCAATCGTTATGGCAATGCTCATCGACCTCAAACTCTCTTTGATTTTCGTGGCGGCGGCTTTGGTGATTGCGGTGCTTCTGGCAATCATTATGCTCACCACTATGCCCAAGTACAAGGACGTTCAGTCAAAACTCGACGACGTGTCGAGACTCACCAAAGAAAACCTTTCGGGTGCGAGAGTCGTAAGAGCCTTCGGCGCGGAAGAAAGAGAAAAACGCATATTCGACAATGCGGCGCAATCCCTTTCGCAAACCTCTATAAAGGTCAGCGCGGTGAGTGCGCTTCTCAATCCTCTCACCTATTCGGTGCTTAACCTTGCCGTAATCGCGATTTTGTATTTCGGCGGCAAAAGCGTGTATATGGGCGACCTCACGCAAGGCGAAATTATCGCGCTTGTCAACTATATGACTCAAATCCTCAACGCGCTCATCGTGTTTGCAAATCTGCTCGTCACTTTCACGAAGGCTTCGGCTTCGGCGGCGAGAATAAACGAGGTGTTCGACGTAACGTCCTCTATGCAAGAAGGAAGCGGCGCTACTATGGACGAGTCCGCGCCCGCAATCGAGATGAACGACGTTTCTTTCGCATACGCTCAAAACGGCGACCCGTTCCTAAAAAACGTTAATCTAACCGTGCAAAAAGGCGACAGCGTGGGAATTTTGGGCGGCACGGGCAGCGGCAAAACCACCCTCGTTTCGCTTATGTCGAGGTTGTACGACGCAACGTCGGGCGAGGTGAAAATCTACGGCGAAAACGTCAAAAATTACACCAATGCGCAACTTCGTCAAATCTTCGGCGTTGCGCCACAAAAGGCTGTTTTGTTTGAAGGAAGCGTAAAGGACAACTTGCTTTGGGCAAACGAAAACGCAACCGACGAGGATATTGAAAACGCCCTCGAAACGTCGCAATCCGCCGAGTTCGTAAACGCTTTGAAAGAGGGTTTGGACACGCAGATTTCGCAAGGCGGTAAGAACCTTTCGGGCGGTCAACGTCAACGTCTTACTATCGCCAGAGCGTTGGTTTCCAATCCCGATATTCTCATTTTGGACGACTCGTCGTCCGCTCTCGACTTTGCAACCGACGCGAAACTTCGCAAGGCTTTGTCGCATTTGCGCCTCGAAAAAGGACTTACGACGGTGGTCGTTTCCCAGCGCGCCACGAGCATTAAATACTGTGACGTTATCGTCGTGCTCGACGAGGGCAAAATCGTGGGAATCGGCACTCACGACGAACTTATAAAATCCTGCGACGTCTATAAAGAAATATGCTTTTCGCAAAACAAGGGGGAAGAAAACAAATGAAAAAGACTTCCTCGAATACAGTGCAAAAAAACAAAACCGACTTTGCGGCAATCAAAAAGTTGCTTAAATACGCGCGCCCGTACGTGCCTGTCATTATACTTGCACTCGTGCTTTCCGCACTTCAAATCGCCGCTACACTTCTCGCGCCCGTCGTAATCGGCAAAACGGTGGACTACATCATTGGCGAAAACAACGTTGACTTCGGCGTAATCCTCAAAAACGCGGGCATTTTGGCAGGTCTTATCGCTTGCGTGTTCGTGTTTCAATACCTTGCGTCGCTGTGCATAAACTTCGCCTCTTTCCGCACTGTCCGCGACCTTCGTTCCAGCGCATACGCAAAACTCAACGACGTGCCGCTTTCCTACGTCGATTCAAACTCGCACGGCGACCTTATGTCGAGAGTGGGCAACGACGTAGACCAGATTTCCGACGGACTCATACAAGGCTTCTCGCAACTTTTCAACGGAATCGTGACCATTATCGGCACGCTCGCGTTTATGCTTTGGTACAACTGGCTCATCGCGCTCGTCGTGGTGTGTCTCACCCCTCTGTCGATGTTCGTTGCGTACTTCATCGCAAAAGGCTGTCACAATATGTTCGCTATGCAGGCCAAAAAGCGCGGCGAACTTTCGGGACTCGTCACCGAAATGCTTTCAAATCAACGCGTCGTCAAACTGTTCGGCTATGAAAAACGCGCAGAGGACAGATTTGCAACAATCAACGGCGATTTGAAAGTTTGGGGACAAAACGCGGCGTTCTACTCTGCAATGGTCAATCCTTGCACGAGATTCGTCAACAACGTCATATACGTCGTCGTGTGCGTTTTGGGCGTGTATTTGGTGATAAAAGGCGGCGTTGTGCCGGGAATCGGCGCACTTTCCGTCGGTGCGCTCTCGTGCGTGCTTTCCTACGCAACGCAGTACACGAAACCCTTTAACGAAATCACGGGCGTCGTCACCGAACTTCAAGGCGCAGCCGCCGCAGCAAGCAGAGTTTTCGACCTCTTGGAAGCGCAAAATCAATCTTCCGACGAGGGATTAGAGGACTTGACCGACGCGCACGGAAACATAAACATCGACAACGTGTACTTCTCCTACGTTCAGGACAAACCGCTCATTCAAGGCTTCTCGCTCAACGTTAAGAGCGGACAACGCGTGGCTATCGTCGGACCTACGGGCTGCGGCAAAACCACCCTCATAAACCTTCTTATGCGCTTCTACGACCCCGATAGCGGCAAAATCGAAGTCGAGGGCAAGGATATAACCGAAGTGACGAGAAAATCGCTCAGATTGAGTTACGGTATGGTGTTGCAAGACACTTGGCTCAAAAAAGGCACGGTGAGAGAAAACATTGCCTACGGCAATCCGTCAGCAACCGACGAGGAAATCGTCGAAGCGGCAAAAGCGGCGCATATCCACAACTTCGTCACTCACCTCGAAAACGGCTACGACACGATTCTCGACGACGACGGCGGCAATATCTCGCAAGGTCAAAAGCAACTTCTCTGCATTGCCAGAGTTATGCTCACTCATCCGCCTATGCTCATTCTCGACGAAGCGACGAGTTCAATCGACACCCGCACCGAAATCAAGATTCAGCAAGCGTTTGAAAAACTTATGCAAAACAAAACGTCATTTATCGTCGCGCACCGCCTTTCCACAATCAAGAATGCCGACATTATTCTCGTTATGAACAAGGGCAACGTCATCGAAAAAGGCACGCACGAGGAACTGCTCGAAAAAGGCGGCTTCTACGCGAATCTCTACAACTCGCAATTCGAGCATTGACAATAAGCAGCCGCATTGGAAATAAGCAGCCGCATTGGAAATAAGCAAATAATTAAATGCGACGATTTAAGAATGTTAATTAAAAAAAGGCGTTGTGTAAAAATCAAGGACGCACAACGCCTTTACAAAGTTCGAATTTGATGTTATTATAATCTCAACTGAATAGAATACGGTTTGAAAAGTTGTTATGCTGAGTAGATTTGGACATCGGGTTCGATTCCCGAACAACCGCCATTGCTGTATTTGAAAGACTCCGCAGTATTTTATCCGCGCGGTTTTTCATAAGTCAGTAAGTCTGCCGTATTTGAGCGTCGTCAAGGCAAAAACGCGTTCCCGATTTGCCCTATACGCACGCAATGAGGGAATGCACTAAAGGTGCGTTTTTTTGTTTGTTTAACGTCGAAAATCTGCACGAAAAACACTTTAATTTTCACCTTGTCGAAAGCGTAAAACAGTTAAAACAGGCGGTTAGATTCTTGAAAAACAAAATTCGAGATTCGCGCTGGCATAGTGGAATTTGAAAACGAATTTCATTATGTAAAATGCGTATCGAGGATTTGAAAAAGGAGAATAACCTATGAAAAACAGAAACACGAAGATTTTGTGTTTGGTGCTCGTGCTTGCGCTTGTGCTTACGATTGCGCTCGCCGCGTGCAATCCCAAAGACGAAACGCCTACCGACGCTCTCTGCCAAAGTTTGAAAACGTCGCTTAAAAACTATCTTGCAAGCGAAGAATTTGCAACCGCAAAAGCCGCCGCTACGACGCAAGACCGCGTGCCGCTTATGTATTCGAGATATATTGTCGACAATATTTATTCCAACACCCACATTTACACCGACGCCGATGCAGAATCGTTCAAAACGAATTTGCGAAAAATCGACAGCGTTATCGACGGAAGAGGCAATCTTTCCGACGAGCTCTTCGAAAAAGACGGCTGCCCACTCTACACCACGTATGTTTCCGAATGGGACGGCAAAGTTTACAAAAGCGGTTGGCAAAGCATTGTGGACTACGCATACAGTTGGTCGCTTATGTACAATCAATACAGACAATATCTGTCCGCAACCAACAAAACAGACGAATCCTTTGACGATTACGTCGTCACGATTGCAAACTATCTCAAAACCGTCGATTCTTCCGACTCATACTACGGCACTGCATACGGCTACGACAAGGCAAGCAGCATCGTTCTCACACTAGCAAACCTCGCTTTAGACCCAAAGAACGCGCCCGTAAGTTACAACGCGCTTCTTTCCTACTACGATACGGACGATGAAGGCAACTTCACCAAATACGTCGGCAATCCCAACTGGATTGGTTTTACGGGCAGACCCCTCGCATGCGGTTCGCTTATGAGAGGCGAAAAAAAGTACAGCCTCGTTTACGAAAAAACTATGCAAGGCATCTACCCCTACGACGATTCGAAAGCCGACGCATACTACAACTACAATATCGACGATATGATCAACCTCGACCGCCTCTTTGACGACTACGGCAAGAAAATCGTGTCGCAATACGGCTCTATCGGCGATTCGAGATACGGCATTTTGTACGGCTACCTCAACGGAATCGATATGACAAAATACACCAAATCCGTTGACGACGGCAAAACGTATAACGTGCTTCAAAAGTGGGTCGACACCCTCGAAAAAGACTCTGACGGCAACTACGTCCTTGCAGACGTCGTGGATATGGCTGTTGCGATTTGCTACGTTTACGCCACAGAGATGGGACTCAACGTTCCCCCGACGCCCGTCGGCTTTTACAGTAGCGCAACGTCCGTCATTTCTCTCGGCTGAGCGAAGCCGAACGACAAAATATAATCAGGAGTCGAAGTATCGACAAACAACAGAAAATCAAAATTGCAAAATTCGATTAAAAGTTGCAATATACGGATAATCGGCAACACCGAAAATAACTTAACTCGATATTAGGCGCATATGAACATGAACACACGCAAAAAGACACTCTTTACAATCTTTACGGCGGCAACGCTAATCGTGCTTTGTATTGCTCTTTTTGCGTGCGACAACGGCGTTTTGGGCGGCGACGAAACGTCCGACAACGCGCAATATGCGGTCGTTGACGGAAAACAACTCTACTTCACTCTCGAACTTCGCAATCCGAGTTCGGAAACGGAGATTTCAAACGGCGATTCTCGTCCCCACGCAAAAGCGGACGGCGAGTTGATCGCTTCTTGGCAAATACCCTGCTACGGCAACACCGCATACGAGTCTATCGTCAAGTTTTTCGAGGGCAGACAAGACAAGATTTCCTTCCGCCTCTCGCAACGCAGATTCTATATGTTTCACGAAGCGGTGCTCGAAAGCGGCGACAGTTACAACCTCGAAAACGCTTATATAAGCGCAGACGGCTCGTATTCCAAATGCGCCAACTACCAAACTTTGTTCGGCGAGGACGAAACGGCGGGAACGCTTGACGACCTCAAAGTTTTGGTGATAGTATATCAAGGATGGTTATATTAACCAAAAGGTGTCAAAATGAAAGGTATTTCTTTACAAAAGGCTGAACGCTTGGCAAGAACGAGCGGACTAAAAGGCTGGGGTGCAATGTTCACGTTGCTCGGCATTATGTGCTATGACCAGTTTATTTTGGAAATTCCGTTTGCAAACGTCGTATTCCCCATTTTAGTGATTTGCGCCGCTTGTATGAATCCTGCAAAAAACGCGGTTATGATAATCGTTTATTCGATTATTTTCGAACTCAGTTGCATTGCGTGGTTTCCGTCCGAACTTTACAGAGTTCAATGGTGGCTTCTCACCGTCGCAATCGGCTATTCTATGCCCCTCGTTTGCTACAAGGTTTTCAACCGTAAACACGAGGATATGAGCGTAATTTCTTACGCCGCTATGGCTGCGCTTTCGGAACTGATGTATTTCTGGGTGTACGTCGTCGCGACCGTGCTTATTTGGAAATTGCCTTTCGGCGCATACTTCCTTTCCGACATTCCCTACGAACTCGGCGGTTGTCTTGCAACGTTCGTTTGCGCACTTCCCGTCGCCGCGCTCTACAAACTCTCGACGAAGGAACTCGTGCTCGGACAAAACGCAAAACGTCCCGTCCTTGCGCCACAAATCTGAATCTTTCAAAATTACCGACTTTACGAAAACGGACTTGAATTTCAAGTCCGTTTTTCATATTATGCCGAACGAGTCATTTTGCGGTATACGATACCGCCTACGGGCACTCAAAAGCAACATTGCAAAAGCGTAAACGCTTATTTTTTTTCATATATCCGCACAATCTCGCGTGCAAGCACTCGGCTGTTAGTGCGGCGCGGTATACGATACCGCCTACGGGCACTCAAAAGCAACATTGCAAAAGCGTAAACGCTTATTTTTTTTCATATATCCGCACAATCTCGCGTGCAAGCACTCGGCTGTTAGTGCGGCGCGGTATACGATACCGCCTACGGGCACTCAAAAACAACCTTGCAAAAGCGTAAACGCTTATTTTTTTTTCATATATCCGCCGCTATCGGTATGCAAGCACTCGGCTGTTAGTGCGG
>ERZ808262.101-NODE-101-length-66747-cov-9.514934_pt1 | contig 66747 bp, 51 predicted proteins | sample MGYA00520895_ERZ808262 | MGnify/ENA primary metagenome ERZ808262 (study PRJEB31516, sample SAMN03275588) | gut metagenome | biome: mammalia-associated habitat; material: feces | host: Papio cynocephalus | place: Kenya | collected 2012-08-02 ...
TGGTTAAACTTTTATGAGGTAGTTTTGTCTTGTTGGAACAGGCAAAGTATATGAAAAGATTGATTTTGTGCGTGGCCGCCGTCTTTTGCGCCTTGACGTTTGCGCGAGCTGCTCAAGACGAACCGGAGCAGCTTGAAGTGGAGGTTTTTACAACAGGAAAGGGGTATGAGCGTTCTGGCTACTTTTATGTGGGGGCGTTCTTGTATAGGACATCCATGACTATTGAAGTGCTGATGGACGATTATGGTGAAGCGGCTTTCCGGATTTATGATGATCTAGGGAATGAATACGAGTCGGTAGAAGAAAGTTTGAACGGTTTCGAGCGCGTTCTCTTGACCGTACCTGATATTCCCGGCCGTTATTGCCTGTGGATTAGTTCGGCTTCTGTGACTGCGTTTGCATACTTTGATGTCGGTGTTAACAACTTAAAATAAACAGATATGATTTGTGAATTGTTCAAGACTATTAGTTCTTCATTAGTAATCACTGCGGCAGTCTTGATTCTGTCGGCTTCATGTTGTGAGGATAACAGGCCTCCGATTACCGAAAAATATCCAGAAAAAGGGGAGTTAAGAATTGATGCCCCTATTTTCCTGAGGTACAATTTAACGACATTCATAGAAAAGTGTAGGGAAAAAGGGTATGTTATTCCGGATTTGGATATACAGGAATTGAGTGATTATAATAATATGGTCCCTGCTGGTAGTAGCTGGCTTGATTTCTATACTTTATTCAAAAAAACTGAGACTTTTCCGGGAACAAGGCCTGAAGTGAAATTCCTCTTCTCAGCACCTGATTGTAAAGATGCGATAACGGTGTCTTATCATGCGTTTGACAGTGATTTGTGTGAAAATAAGGTCATAAAGAACGCCCCTAAAATCAATTCAAATCATTGGATCGATTTTTCAGCGCGTACAATTAAAACCTCGCATAGCGGTATCTCTGTCAAATGGAGTAAGCAATTTAGTATGACTGGCGTTGGTGTGGAAATGGTAATTGATCTGCCGGGAACCGTTGAGTATCCTTTTTATGTCTTTACGACAAGCACGAAAGGTGGCAATCAGGCGGCTGCACGTATTGATGGGCAGAGAGTGGATCTTGTGCAAAATACAGTGGATCAAGAATTCGTGGTAGCAGGGACAGTCTCTGTGATAATTGTTGACGATTCTCCAATCGTTTCTCCTATAATGAAACAAAGCGTATGTGTGGGTGGGGTCTTAGATGATAAAGTCAAATGGGACACTCCAGTAATTGTTGAACTTGATAAATTGTAATAATATGAGACACTTCAATTTGATTTTCTTCCCATTCTTTTTCTCTATTTGGTTGATTTCCTGTACGGGTAAGGAATACATCAGTGATAATGCAGTGGAGACGAATGGTTTAGAAGTAGATGTGACCGACGAAAACTATATGAGTGACGTTCAAGTTACCGAGGGCTATGGAGATTTTGGAAAGTACTCTTCGTATCTTGTCGGAGCGGATGCTACAGTCGGTATATCATCGTCAAGATACTATCCACTTGGAGATGAGAGGGTCGTAGCCTATTATGATCCATTTGATGAGATCCGCACAAAGGGAAGTGTGGCTGAAATTGATTCTGAGGGATTCTTGATGAATGGCCGAGCCTTGTTCTCTCCAATGACCAAATCAGAAAGTGGACAGATTCATGCTATGTTTGGAGGCCCGGTCTCGTTTTCTCTTAGGGAGGCGGAGATTGCGACCAAAGGTAACGTCGATGCTGGTGTGGAACTGTATGCGCCGGAAATTGTAAGGATTAGTTTTCCACCTGTCACTTCCGAGCAGAATCGCTATCCGTTGTGCTATTATAAAGATTTTGTGGTCAGGTGGAATGCCGATTCTAAGAACGACAACGGGGTACTGATTATTGTAAGGTGGTCGGGAATGATGGTATTTGGAGAAGACTACTCTTCTTCATATATTTGTAGGGCAGTGCGTTCGGAAGATACGGGTTCTTTTGAACTTGATGACACTGTGTTTGACGGAATCCCGGATGCGGCGATGTGCAGTTTGTGTCTGTTGAGAGGAGATTATGAAGATATGGAGATAGATGATGCCACACTTCGTGTATTGGCTGAGACGCACGATGAACTTGATTTCGTATTGGTGAGGAATATTGAAGCAGAATGAAAATAATCGGTTATATAGGCGCCTTTGCTATTTTGGCGTTTTTGATGTCTGCCTGTCAAAAGCCGCTTGCGCGTGAAATTTCGTTCGCAGGAGGAGGACTTGAAATGCCTCTTGGCGCCAGTATATATCCGGATGTTTATGCCCGGCCGTCAAGAGCGGAGATTGTATTTTCTTCTTCGGATGAATCCGTGTTTGTTGTCATGGGTTCGCAGATCAAGTCTGTTGGTGAGGGAGAGGCGCTCTTGACCGCATCCAGCCTTGATGGAACCGTCTCCGCCTCGTGTGTAGTAAGAGTAGACCGGACACTCGGAATAGGAAGTTTTACAGTGAATCAGGGTGGAAAAATAATTTCTTTCGCCACCGGAAATCTTCAGGGAGAGGTGCTGGCGTTGAGTCCGGATGTCAAAGTCTCATGGAAGCTGGCTGATCGCCAATCGCATTACTTGGGAGTGGATTCCTGCAATGAAGTTCCTGAGATCGGTAAAACCGCTGACCTCTTTGGAAGGTCCAAGACTTCCTTGGCGTATGGTGTGGGAACTGGTGACAGTTTTATGCAGATTGGAGTATCCGAGTCAGGAGCCGCTGCGGACTGGTGCTCCGATATTGGAGGATTGTGGCGTGTTCTTGACGATGATGAATGGAGGTATTTAGCAGAAAAAAGAAGATGTTCAAAGGTGGGAGATACGGAAAATGCCAGATTTTGCAGGGCGGTTGTGGATGGTATTTCCGGGCTTGTCCTGTTTCCGGATGTGATGATATGGCCGGAGGACATCCCTGTTCCAAAGAATATTAACGAGGAGGTTCTGTCAATTTCCAGCACAGGGTCTTACGGTAATGATGAATGGTGTCAGCTGGAAAACTCGGGCTGCATTTTTCTTCCTGCATGTGGCTATAAGGATTATGAGCCGGATGCTAGATATGGTGTTATGGGATCTTATTGGGCATCGGGTGTAAGTGGCTCTTGGCGACAGTTGTCATGCTTTTATTTTGACGAGGATGATGTGTCCTATCTTGCTTTATATCTGTCCAAGCCGGCCGGATGCGCTGTAAGATTGGCCCGGGATTTATGAGGTATATAGGTTTTCTAGTTTGCCTGGCGTTGTCTGTGGCCGGGATGTCATCCTGCGAGAAAGAGCAGGAGGATTCTCCAGTGTGTATTTCTTGCAGTTTTGATGCGGAAGGCGGACGGGAAGATTATAATCTGGATCTTGACGGGGCCAGCCTTACGTTGGACATAAAAAGGGCATATTATTCAGAGTATGGGGCATACTGGCTTGATGAAAGTTGGGTCGATGTCGCCTATTGTATTGATTTGGAACGACTGTCAATAGTGTCCGATGAAAACGAAACGGGCCGGGCGCGCAGGGCGGTGGTGAGTGCACGTCACCGGGTCACGGGACAAAAGTATATATTTGAAATTGAACAGTCTGAATAACAGGTATGAAACCATATTTTCGAGTCTTGTTTCTGGTGCTTTTATTTGTGATGTCGTCATGCAACAAGGATGCACCTGTGCGGTTTTCTTACAGTGTCGGGGCTGAAGGCGGAAGCGCGAGTTATGATGCGGATCTTGTTGGGGAGACATTGTCAATAGAATTTGGCCCGTCATCGTATTATGTTGAGAGGACGGAGTATCATTATAGCGGTTGGCTAATGGATACGGAATGGCTCTATTCGTACTATAATCCCACTGGGCCATGGATTTCTTTCCTTATTGACAAGAACGAAACGGGTCTGAAACGCAGGGCGGTGGTGAGTGCACGTCACCGGGTTTCGGGACGCCTGTACGTATTTGAGATTGAACAGTCTGAATAATCCCCGTGGGCCGCTATTCCGCCATGGCTTTTCTGACGGCGGCGGCCCAGGCGGCCTTGCACTCCGCCATGCGGGACTCTGATGCCCGGCGGGAGAAGCGGCGCTCCGCTTCCCAGTTGTCCTTGAGTTCGCCGACAGAAGACCAGATACCCGCTCCCAGACCGGCCATATAGGCTGCTCCTAGACCAGTGATTTCGGTGACTTTCGGCCGTATGACCTCCGTGCCGAGGATGTCTGCCTGGAACTGCATCAGCAGGTTGTTGCGCGAAGCGCCCCCGTCCACTTTGAGTTCGGAGATGAGTATCCCGGCATCCCTTTCCATTGCTGCGACGATGTCCATCGTCTGGAATGCTATGCCCTCCAGGGTTGCCCTGGCAATGTGGGCGGCTGTGGCGCCGCGGGTCAGTCCGGTGATGATGCCCCGTGCATCCTGGTTCCAGTACGGGGCTCCCATACCGGTGAGCGCCGGCACGAAGTATACACCCCCGTTGTCTGGTACAGAAGAGGCAAGTGCTTCTATTTCAGATGAATTTTTGATAAGCCCGAGCCCGTCCCGGAGCCATTGCACCGCCGCCCCGGCCACGAAGATGCTGCCCTCTAGGGCGTAGCTGACCTTGTCCTTGAGTTTCCAGGCGACGGTGGTGAGCAGCCTGTTCTCGGAGAGGATCGGCTTGTCGCCGCAGTTCATCAGCAGGAAGCATCCCGTGCCGTAGGTGTTCTTCACCGCCCCCTCATCGATGCACATCTGCCCGAAAAGTGCGGCCTGCTGGTCCCCGGCGACCCCGGTTATCGGGATGTTGTGCCCGAGCACCGTGGCTTCTCCGTAGAACGCATCGGATGAGCGGACCTGCGGCATCATGGATTCCGGGATGCCGAACAGGTCAAGGAGTTCGCTGTCCCAACTTAAACTGTTGATGTTGAACAGCATGGTTCTGGAGGCATTGGTCACGTCCGTGGCGTGGACCTTGCCCGAGGTGAGGTTCCAGATGAGCCAACTGTCCACTGTGCCGAAGCGGAGCCTGCCTTCCATTGCCTTTTTGCGTGCACCCGGGACATTTTGGAGTATCCATCTTATCTTGGATGCGCTGAAGTAGGCATCTATGACCAGCCCTGTCTTCTCCTGTATCCTCTCTGTGAGACCCTGGGCCTTGAGGGAATCGCAGTATGAGGATGTCCGGCGGTCCTGCCAGACTATGGCGTTGCAGATGGGTCTCCCGGATGCGGCGTCCCATACTATGGTGGTTTCCCGTTGGTTGGTGATGCCCATGGCCACGAACTCACCGTCACGCACTCCGGCCACCGCTTCGTTGACCACCGCCCTCACTGAGGACAGGATTTCCAGAGGGTTCTGCTCCACCCATGCCTGCCTCGGGAAGAGCTGGGTGAATTCTTTGGCGCATATCGTGATTTGACGGCCGTGCTCATCAAAAACAATGGCTTTGGAACTGCTGGTGCCTTGATCCACAGCCAATATATATCTGTTCATGGGGCAAAGATACTGCTAATCCCGATTTTTATGTCTAAATTGCGGTCAAAACCCCAATGCTGATGAAATCACTGAAACTGAAGGCTTCTGCCGATGACCTCAATCTTGCCGTGCTGGTGAGCGAGCCTGAATGCGCTCCCAAAGGTATTTTCCAGATAGTGCACGGAATGTGCGAACACAAGGAGAGGTATGCCGCTTTTATGGAGTATCTCTCCGGACACGGATATGTCTGTGTCATCCACGACCATCGGGGACACGGGGAGTCAGTGAAGACCCCGGACGACCTGGGGTTCATGTATAAAGGGGGCTGGAGAGCGATGGTGGAGGATGTCAAAGTCGTGGCTGACTGGGCGAAGGCTCATTATCCGGGATTGAAGCACGTCCTGCTCGGACACAGCATGGGCTCGATGGTCGTCCGCTCATTCACAAAGCGGCATGACGATATGATTGACACTCTTTTCGTCTGCGGCTGCCCGAGTGACAACCCGGCCAAGAGCGCAGGCAAGTTCTTGGCTGACTGCTTCGTGCTTTTCGCCGGGCCTCACAGCAGGCCGAAACTGCTCCAGAAACTTTCTTTCGGCTCTTTCAATGCGCCGTTCGCCCAGGAGGGGTATCCGGTGGCATGGGTGTGCTCGGATGAGAAGACGCTGAAAGAATATCACAGTGATCCTCTTTGCATGTTTCAGTTCACCGCCAACGGCTTCTCCAACCTCACCGCGCTTATGAAGGACTGCTACTCCCGTAAGGGGTGGAAACTCTCCAACCCGGAGCTGCCGGTGCATTTCATCTCCGGCTCCGATGATCCTTGCCTCATCAATGAAGACGCAATAGGGAAGGCTGTTTCGCTGATGAGAGAAGTCGGGTACAAGGACACTGATCTCAAACTTTATCCGGGAATGCGCCATGAGATTCTCAACGAGACAGGGAAACAGCAGGTCTGGGATGACATATTGGCCCGCATCGCGTGATGGAAGAGAATGAAAGATATATGCGTGAAGCGTTGCGCGAGGCACGTATGGCCTTTGAGGATGACGAGGTTCCAGTCGGGGCAGTGGTTGTGTGCAAGGGTAGAATAATAGCCCGGGGACACAATATGACAGAGCGCCTCAACGACCCCACTGCCCATGCCGAGATGATAGCTCTCACCGCCGCCACCGAGGCCGTAGGGGGTAAGTATTTGAATGATTGCGCTCTCTACGTCACGGTGGAACCGTGTCCGATGTGCGCGGCCGCTCTCTGCTGGGCGCAGCTGGGCGCGCTTGTGTACGGGGCATCCGATCCCAAGCGCGGTTTTTCACTTTTCACCCCATCACTGCTACACCCGAAGACAACTGTTGAGACAGGTGTGCTTGCCGGGGAATGCTCTGAACTGATGAGTTCGTATTTCAAGGCAAAAAGATAATTGCTATATTTGCAGTCTGGAATTGAGGTATGGTGTAATGGTAGCACTACAGATTTTGGTTCTGTCTGCCCAGGTTCGAATCCTGGTACCTCAACTTTGCGGAGCAAAGTTGAGGCGGCCGCGCCGCTGAAGCGGCTTTTTTACGGGGCATATCCCCGAACCCCTGCGCCCGTGCCACCTGCATCGCTCAAGCCGCTTCCCGACTTTGCCGGTGCAAAGTCTCCCGTGATCGCATCCGGTGCGCCGATTTTGGGTGGCGGATAAATAGCTGAATATCTGATAGTTAATGATTTTGTCTGTGCCGATCCGGATATAGGCATAATAGGTAATTCGTTGATTTACACTGTTTTATTTGCCACCGCATTCCGCCTCATCGCCGCCGCTGCGACTCTGCAGTCAGATGTCCTGTACCAACCGTACAGCGCAAAGGGCGGAGCGCAGGCTGACGACGCTCGTGTAGACCCCGTCTTCCTTGAATATCATCCTTCTGCAATATCTCCAGTTATCCTTGGAACTTGACGAAATATATGCACCGGTTTTTCCGTATTCCGGGTTGCCTTTGGCCGGGTTGTGGCCGGCTGCCGGGAGAAACACGCAGCCGAGGTTTTCAAGGATCTGCCACTGCCCGGCCCCGTAGGAAGTGTCGGCATAGTTGTAGCTGCCGCATTGGTTTATCCCTCTCGGCAGAGGAATATCCGAAGGCCAGCCTATGACATCCGGGAAGAGTATAAGGCCTCTGACCCCATCTACTGTCGCCCTTGAATGTCGCGCATTCTCTACCCCTCCTATTCTTGGGCCGGCTCTTTTATTGAGCAGAAACTTCCATTCGTTGTCTGACAGCGTCCTCCACCCGCTGCCGATGAGCGGACCCCAGTCTTGAAGCACGTCTGATACGGATGAGCCATAGTGGGAGGGATCGCTGTTGTACCCGATGCCGAATTTTTCCGCAGAGGGTGAACCGGCCGCCGCCCATCCGAAAAGATCCGCTGTCCCGCCTGCGGCCGGTTTTACATTGCAAGAGGTGGATCCGAGGAACTCACCCTGCCATGATGCGAAGCCCCAGTTGACGGAGAGCTCATCTCCACTTCCAATGATGTGTGCCTGGAGGTTGCCGCTTGCGAAAATGACCTTTTTCCCTGACGCGTCCACAGTGAAACTGCCGGGGACAGGACTCCGGCAATCATTGTCCAGCAAAGGCAGCTTGCTGCAAGCATGCAGCAGCGACAACGCAATCAGCGCCAGTCCGATGTTCTTCATAATCTTTTGGTTCAAATTAGTTCAATATGCTGTGTTTCAATTATATGGCAAGGGCGAAGATAGGAAATGTCCATTGTAAATCCAAGTATCCGGAGATAAAATGCTGTCAACGGGCTATTGCGAAGTTTCATAAAAAGTTTCATCTTTGCACAATGAAACTTTTTCTTATCGACGGGCACGCGCTCATCTTCAAGATGTACTATGCGTTCCTCGGCCGTCCAATGGTCAACTCCAAGGGCGTGGATACCTCCATACTTTTCGGTTTCACCAAATATCTTCTTGAGCTGGTGGAGCGCGAGAAGCCTACCCATCTGGCGGTGAGTTTCGACCCGCCGGGCGGCACTTTCCGCAACAAACTCTACCCGGAATACAAGGCCAACCGCGCCGAGACTCCGCAGCTTGTCATCGATGCTCTGGAACCGCTCACCGCGATTGTCCGCTCCATGGACATTCCGGTGCTGATGGTCAGCGGGTTCGAGGCCGATGACGTGATAGGCACTGTCGCGAAGCGCTTCGCCTCGGACAAGATGGATGTCTATATGGTCACTCCGGACAAAGATTACGGGCAGCTCGTCTCCGCTCACATATTTCAGTACAAACCGGGAAAATCAGGCTCTGAAAACGAGGTGCTGGACAGTGCGGCCGTGTGTGAAAAATGGAAAATTTCAAGCACCTCCCAGGTACGGGACATTCTGACCCTGTGCGGCGACAGCTCGGACAATGTCCCTGGGGTACAGGGCATCGGCCCGGTGGGTGCGGCAAAACTGCTTTCCAAGTACGGCACGACCGAAGGCATATATTCCCATATTTCGGAGCTTACCGCGCGCCAGCAGGATATGTTGAATGCTGCCAAGCCGCATATTGCCCTCTCTGAGGAGCTCGTGACCATACGCACTGATGTTCCCGTGGATGTGGATGTCGAGCAGATGGCATTCCGTCCGTGCTGCGCCCCCGGACTTTCGGAGCTGCTTGACAAGTACGAGATGCCCTCTCTCAAGAAGCTTATCTCCCGTATCGCCGCGGCTTCCGGCCAGATGCCGCTCCCTGATGCGCCGGCTAAGTCTCTGGAGGTGAATATGATCTGTGTAGAGGATTTGGGCAAGATGGCCCGGGCGGAGAAAAGGATGGCTGTCCGTGTGGAGGGCGGGACGGTCTATGCCGCCGCGGGTGACAGGTGCGCTGTCGGCAAGCCTCAGGAATTCAAGGCTTTGCTGGAGGATGCCTCCGTCTCCAAGGCCGGTGCCGACATCAAATCTGCGATGAACGCTCTCGCCGCTTCCGGGACAGGCCTTGAGGGCCGTCTGGAGGATGTCGAGCTGATGCACTACCTTCTCAATCCGGAGAGGAATCACTCATTGGATGCGCTGGCGCTTTCATATCTTGGTGTGGACCTTGATGCCGGAGAGGAAGCGGAGGCCTCGCTTTTTGATGAGCCGTCCGTGGAGTCTTCGGACAGGCGATACAAGGAGGTGATGGCGGCGTTGAAACTCGCGGGCCGTCTGGACAGGGAAATTGACGCCGTGCCGGGGCTCCGGGGGCTGTACGACCGTATAGAGGAACCGTTGATCGGGGTGCTGTCCAGGATGGAGAGGGCAGGGGTCAAGGTTGACCTTGAGTCTCTGTCCGGCTTCGCCGCGATGCTGCGTTCCAAGATAGCCGAAAGAGAGGAGCAGGTGCGTGAACTTGCCGGTGAGCCGGGACTTAACGTTGGTTCACCCAAACAGTTGGGGACAGTGCTCTTCGAGAAGATGGCGCTCGATCCCAAGGCGCGCAAGCCCCGTTCCGGAAACTGGCCCACTGACGAACAGACCCTCCAGGCCCTCTCGGACCGCAGTCCGATAATAGAGGCGATCCTGGACTACCGGGCCATGCGCAAACTGCTCTCCACCTACATCGAGCCTTTTGCGGGCTATGTCTCCCCGGTAGACGGCAGGGTGCACACCACTTTCAACCAGACCATGACCGCCACGGGCCGCCTGTCCTCGTCCAACCCCAACCTGCAGAACATCCCAGTGCGCACGGATCTGGGCCGCGAGATACGCCGGGCCTTCGTGGCCGGGTCCCCTGGCAGCGTGATGATGTCCGCCGACTACTCCCAGATCGAACTGAGGCTCATGGCGCATTTCAGCGGGGACGCCCACCTGACGGAGGCTTTCCGCAGCGGACAGGACATCCATGCCGCCACCGCTTCCAAGATTTTCGGCGTCAGTCTGGATGAAGTCACCCCTGACCAGAGACGGGTCGCCAAGACAGCCAATTTCGGGATAATGTACGGCATCTCCGCCTTCGGGCTCAGCCAGCGTCTCGGATGCAGCAGGCAGGAGGCCAAGAAAATAATCGACGACTACTTCGCATCCTTCCCGTCAATACGCAGATACATAGACGACACCCTTGCTTCGGCCCGCAAGAACGGCTATGTCGAGACCCTCTTCGGACGCAGGAGATACCTCCCGGACATCAACTCCGGCAATGCCACCGTCCGCGCACTTGCAGAACGCAATGCCGTCAACGCCCCGATTCAGGGCACTGCCGCAGACATCATCAAACTTGCCATGATCGGGGTGGACAGACAGTTGCGGGAGGGGAACCTCAAATCCATGATGGTTCTCCAGATCCACGATGAACTCCTGCTCGAAGTGCCCTCTGCCGAGATCGAGACCGTGAAACCGATGCTCGTGAGCCAGATGGAAAACGTGACAAGCCTTTCAGTACCACTTACAGTAGAATGCGATTATGGCAAAAACTGGCTTGACGCCCACTGATGAACTGGTCCGCCGCGCCATCATAGGTGACGGGACGGCTTTCACTGAGTTGTGGGATACGAATATCGACTCCCTCAAGGCCTATCTCGCCGCCACGATAAAGCAGCTGGACGGCTTTTACATAGATGACATCTGTTCCCGAAGTTTCGAGAAAGCCTTCAGGCAGATACGCAGTTACGACCCATCCCGGAGCCTGTTTTCCACCTGGCTCCGCGTCATAGCGCGCAATACTGCGCTGGACACGCTGGAGTCGGAAAGCCGCAACCAGCGCAAACTCGTCTCCATCGACGACAACCCCACTGCCGGGGCGGCCGTGGAGACCATAGGGGATGCCGAGGCGACCCCTCTGGAAAGCATCATCAAGGACGAGGACGCGGAGAGTCTCCAGTCCTGCATCGAAGCTCTGCCCGAACTGTACCGGGAAATAGCTAGGCGCCGCCTTGTGGACGGCCTGCAATACAAGGAGATAGCCGAGGAACTCGGGATGGAGCTCAACACCGTGCGCACCAGGATACGGCGTGCCAAGGCGATGATAGACGAGATGAAATCATCAGAAGAACAATGACAGACTACAAAGAACTGATAAGACTTTACACGGAGTGGAACTCCAGGATAAATGTGATTTCCCGCAAGGACATGGACAACATCTACCAGCACCACGTCCTGCACTCTCTCGCCATAGCCGAATACCTCAGGCGCTTCTACCATGAAGGCGTCTGGGACGGGGCGAGTGTGCTGGATGTCGGGACAGGAGGCGGATTCCCCGGCATTCCGCTGGCCATGGAATTCCCATTGACCCGATTTACCCTCTGCGATTCTATAGGCAAGAAGATAACGGTAGCCAGTGCCGTAGCCGAGGGTCTCGGGCTGAAAAATGTGACCTGTGTCAACGCCAGGGCCGAATCTCTCCCGGAGACGTTCGACTGGGTGGTGTCGCGGGCCGTCACCTCTCTGGAGAAATTCTACCCGTGGGTCGAGGGGAAGTTCCGCCGGAGCATCTTGTATCTCAAGGGTGGAGATGTCAACGAAGAGGTCTCCGTGCTGCTGCGTAAATGCCGCCTTGACCCGCGCAATGTGAGGTGCTGGAGAATATCTGACTGGCTTCAAGATGATTATTTCGCAGAAAAATTTGTAATTGAGATAGGAAAATCCTATCTTTGCCCTCCCGATTTTGAATAATCAAAAATAGAATAAGATAATGAAAAGGACATTTCAACCGTCAAACCGCAAGAGAGTCAACAAGCACGGCTTTCGCGAGCGCATGAGCACAGCGAACGGACGCAGGGTACTTGCTTCCCGTCGCGCTCATGGACGCAAGAAACTCTCAGTTTCTTCAGAGAACCGCTACTAGTAGCGGCCAGTCTCTGTAAACTGAAATCGCCGGTCTCATAACGAGGCTGGCGATTTCAGTTTGTATCAGTTCTTTCTTTTCGGATTGGCCGGGAACCACCCCTTTTCCACCCGTTTCTTCTGATGGAAGATCTCGAGTATGCTCCAGAAACAGGAGAACGCGAATACCCCCAGAAGGGTAGAGAGAATAATATGTTCCGTCAGGAGTGATGCGGCGACCCCGCACAGCCCGACAAGCAGGAACACCCACCAGCATTTGGTGCCGAAATGGTATTCGGCCTTGATTACGATCGGATGGAACATTCCTATCATCAGGAAGGAGGAAATGCCTATTATAAGACCTGTAAAATTCATGTGCAACGCTTTTCGGGGCACAAAGATAGTGCAAATTTCCCGATTGGCCGTCATTCCTGGATTAAGGTCTTGACAGGATTTCTGGTGGCGGCCTTCCAGCTCTGGCTTATGACGGAGAGCAGAGAGACGGCAAGCATTGCAAGTGCGGCCAGCACCATGGCCCACCACGGGAAGTCTATCTTGTTATAGAAGTCCTGCAGGTATCTGTCTATCATTTTGAACGATATCGGCATGGCGATGACTGCGGAAATCAGGCTGAGGATCATGAACGGGCTCACCAGGGTCCGTACCGCAGTCCCTGTGTCCGCGCCATAGACTTTGCGGACTGCTATCTCCCGTCCCTGCTGACCCGTGAAGTACAGCGCCATGGCGTAGATGCCCATTGACGAGATGAGCAGGGCTATGATCATGAATGAAAGCACCAGCAGCATGGTGTTGCGTGTTCCTGTGAGACTTTCCTGAAGGTGTTCATCGAGATAGAACATCGGAAGATCTATGGGGATGCCGGTTTTCTCTTCGGCGAAATCTTTGCAGACTTTCTTGACTGCAGCGAGCGCTTCTTTGCGGTCACCGCTGATTTTGATGACTTGGGTGAAAATGTAGGGATAGTCATCGGGAATTATCATTATCGAGCTGTGCTCGTCTTCCATGGGCTTGAACAGGGCGTCTCGTGTGCGGAAGTCAGAGACTATGCCGCAGATTTCATACTCCGGCTTGGATGCGCTTCCTCCGGCGTACGGATGATCTTCGCTGACCCCGAGATCCCGTGCCGCCGTCTCGGTAAGGAGGACTTTGCCTGAAGAGATTTCACTGTACTGCCGGATTATCCTGAATCCGAGTATCCTCAGCGAGGTGGTGTCAATCTGGGAGAGTCTCATCCAGCCTGCCAGCTGTCCGTCTGCGTCATGAAGCCCATTGGCTCCGCATTCGGCGGGAGTGTTTATGCCCAGACCGGCATCTGTCACTTGCGGGAGGGCTTTGATGCGCGACTGGAGTTCCATCTGGGTGGCCCTGTCATAGCCGAGCCGGTTGGACTTGATCTGTATGATGTCCGCAGTCTCATATCCTGTCGGAAGATCCGCGAGATGCTTTATCTCTGCCGTCATGGTGATGGCCATGGCTATCATGACAATGCTGAACACGCCCTGAAGCACTATGAACACTTTGCTGAAGACCATTTTGCTCTTTAGCCTGAACTCGCCTTTGACCACGGAGATCGGCTTGAATCTGGAGATGAGTGCCGCCGGCAGGGCAGCGGAAATGGCAGAGATGGTGATTATGGAGGCAAGGGCCATGGGGATATATGCCGGACTCCATGAAATCAGTATTTCAGAAGATAGGATGCGGTCGAAAAACGGACGGCACAGGTAGGCCAGCAGGCACCCTATGATGAAGCATCCTGAAGTGAATGTGAAGGATTCCGAGAGATATCGCGCCGTTATTCTGGTGCTGCTCTCCCCGAGAAGCTGCCTTGTAGCCATTTCCTTGGCCCGCTTGCCGGTCTGCGCCACAGTGAGGTTGATGTAATTGAACACTGCACATACCAGCAGGACAATTGCCACTGCGAGCAGAATCTCCACCTGCCGGCGGTCGCCTTTCCTCAGCGAGCCTGTCGACTCGAGGCTTGAGAAATAGATCCGGTCGAATCTGGTCAGGCTGGCTCCCCAGATGAAATTGCCTTTGGAGTTGTCCGGGGTGTAGAAATCCCAATATGAGACGAACTTGTCCAGAAGGTTCTCCCTAACTTTCTCCACATCCGTGCCCTTGTCAAGGAGGATTATCGGGAGGGTCGAACCGAAATTGTCCATCCTTGGGTAGTTTTTTTCCTGCCGCTTGATGGATGTGAATATGTCGTAATGCGTGAACGGGTCTTCCGGCCCGAAATCCTGGACTGTGCCGATGACGGTGAGAGGCGAGCCGTTTTCGCTGATTGTCCTGCCCACAGGGTTCTCATTGCCGAACATCTTCTCGGCGAAAGATTCGGAGAGGATCACCTCGTCCCCGTTTACAAAGGTCTGCTCGGCGTTGCATCCGGTGAGGCGGTAGTCGAGAAGCCTGAAGAAATTCGTATCTATGGAGGCTTCTTTTGCCTTGAAGTAATCCTCTCCTGATTTTATGTGCACCTCGCCGCCGTCAGTGAGATTGGTCCACTCCCGTATTTCAGGAATGGACGGGAAAAATTCATCGGCTGTGCCGAGGGTCATCCCGAAAAATTCTCCGGTCCCCACTGCGTACAGCTGCTTTGACAGTGGTTGCCCGGTACCGACATTGAATTCTGTCCTCGCATAGGAGGACAGGAGTATGACGAAGCCGAGGGCCACTGAAAGCCCGGTCACCTCAATAAGAGTGTAGAGCTTGTTGCGCGAAAGGAATTTGAAAAACGAACGCATAGTATTTTTTTGTCCGTTTTTGGGGGAATGCTGAAACTGTGCCATGCGTATAATGTGCTGTAAGGCAATGTGTTGCATGGGAGGATTCGGCTGAACATGTAAAAAAACTTTACACTCGATGTAAAAGAATTTTACAATCACCAGGGCTTGGCAGCACAGCAAGCGCTAGGCAGAGGGTGCCGGGCTTACCGCCTGATACCAAAAAAGGCCGGCTGGAAGCCGACCTCTTCGGGTGCGATGTGGGGCTCGAACCCACGACACCCAGAACCACAATCTGGTGCTCTACCAACTGAACTAATCGCACCGTGTCAATTGGATTGCAAAGGTGAGAATTATTTTTCAACTGTGCAAGACCCTAAGGCGCATAAATGCGAAAAATAAACCGGAAAAAACGATTATCTTTGTGCGCAAAAGTCAGAAAATATACATTATGGCTAAAGAGATAAAGTTTTCCCTTGTATATAGGGACATGTGGCAGTCCTCGGGCAAGTACCAGCCCCGTGTGGACCAGCTTGTCAGGGTGGCTCCGGCCATCATCGATATGGGATGCTTCGACCGTGTGGAGACCAACGGCGGAGCGTTCGAGCAGGTGAACCTCCTCTACGGGGAGAACCCTAATGTTTCGGTCCGCAAGTGGACGGCCCCATTCCACAAGGCCGGCATCCAGACCCACATGCTGGAGCGCGGTCTCAACGCCTTGAGAATGAATCCTGTACCGGCCGATGTCCGCGAACTCATGTTCAAGGTCAAGAAGGCTCAGGGCACTGACATCTCCCGCTCTTTCTGCGGTCTGAACGACCACCGCAATCTCAAACTTTCCGTTGAGTTCGCCAAGAAGGCGGGGATGATTTCCCAGGGAGCCCTCTCCATCACCCATTCACCTGTGCATACGGTGGAGTATTATATGGGTGTGGTTGACCATCTGGTCGAGTATGGCACCGATGAGATCTGCCTCAAGGACATGGCCGGTGTGGGACGCCCTACGTTCCTGGCACAGCTCACTTCCGACATCAAGAAAAAATACCCTCATATCAAGCTCCAGTACCACGGGCACTGCGGCCCGGGTTTCTCACCGGCTTCAATGCTTGAGGTCGCCCGTGCCGGCATCGACTACATAGACGTGGCTGTCGAGCCTCTCGCCTGGGGCAAGGTTCACCCGGATGTCATCACCATCCAGCAGATGCTCCGTGCCGACGGTTTTCAGGTCAAGGACATCAACATGGACGCCTACATGGAGGTCCGTCGCCTGACTCAGGAGTTCATCGATGACTTCCTCGGCTACTGGATCAACCCGAGCAACGCCCTGATGACCTCGCTCCTCGTGGGTTGCGGCCTGCCTGGCGGCATGATGGGTTCCATGATGGCAGATCTCAAGGGATTCAAGGCTGCGATCAACGCCTCAGAGAGGGCCAACGGTAAGCCGGAGAGCAGCCTTGACACATTGATGGTCAAGCTGTTCAACGAAGTCGAGTATGTATGGCCGCGTCTTGGCTATCCACCTCTCGTGACTCCGTTCAGCCAGTATGTCAAGAACACCGCGCTGATGAATCTCCTCGCGCTGAGCCAGAACAAGCCTCGCTTCAGCACCATCGACAAGGACACCTGGGGAATGATTCTCGGAAGGATGGGTAAACTTCCGGGCAAGCTCGCTCCGGAGATTGTGGCCCTCGCCAAGGAGAAGGGCATGGAGTTCTATACCGGCAACCCTCAGGACGAGTATCCTGACGAACTTCCTAAGTTCCGCAAGATGATGAAAGATGAAGGCTGGGACTGCGGTCAGGACGATGAGGAGCTCTTCGAACTGGCCATGCACGAGCGCCAGTACCGCGACTACAGGAGCGGTGTCGCCAAGGAGCGGTTCAACAAGGAACTCAGTGATCTTAAGGCCAAGGCCGGCGCTCCGATTGTCGTCAAGCGTGCCGTGGTCGAGATGCCTGAGTTTGACATCGACAGCTATGTGGCCAAGTATCCGAAGGCCACACCGCTGCAGGCTCCCACCAAGGGCAAGATGCTCTGGCAGATTGACGTGGATGACGTCTCTACGGCTCCTGTCACCGGCACTGCCGTCAAGGCAGGTGAGCCTTGCGGCTATGTCCAGACATACTATGGCATGGAGGAGATTGTGCCTGCTGCCAGCGGACGGATTGTCGCTGTCACAGCCCCTCAAGGCAAGGATGTCGTCAAGGGCGAGATTGTCGCTTTCGTGGAGTAGGGGATACGTGAGATAATGTCGAGGCCCGGTTCCAAACGTGGGAGCCGGGCCTCGTTGTGACAAAATGTCACATCAGGGGTGCTTGGCAAATGTTTTGATATTTCTCTAAGCGTCCTGCCTCGGGTGAGGCGGGAGAGTTGAAGTGAAATTTTAAAAAAACATTATATTATGGGAAAGATTATAGGAATTGACCTCGGTACTACGAACTCTTGCGTAGCCGTTATGGAAGGCAACCAGCCGACCGTAATCATCAACGATGAAGGTTCCCGCACCACTCCGTCAGTGGTTGCGTTTACAGAGAATGGTGAGCGCAAGGTGGGCAACCCTGCCAAGCGTCAGGCTATCACCAACCCTAAGAACACCATATTCTCCATCAAGAGGTTTATGGGTGAGACCTACGATCAGGTAACCAAGGAAATCGCCCGTGTCCCTTATACGGTAGTACGCGGTGAGAACAATACCCCGCGTGTTGACATCAACGGACACCTGTATTCTCCACAGGAGATTTCAGCCATCATCCTTCAGAAGATGAAGAAGACTGCTGAGGATTATCTCCGTCAGGAAGTGACCGAGGCTGTCATCACTGTACCGGCATACTTCTCAGACTCACAGCGTCAGGCCACCAAGGAGGCCGGCAAGATTGCAGGTCTTGATGTGAAGCGTATCATCAACGAGCCTACGGCCGCAGCCCTCGCCTATGGTCTGGACAAGAAGAGCAAGAACATGAAGGTCGCCGTATATGACCTCGGTGGCGGTACATTCGATATCTCCATCCTGGAACTCGGTGACGGCGTATTCGAAGTCAAGTCAACCAACGGTGATACCCACTTGGGAGGTGATGATTTCGATCAGGCCATCATAGACTGGCTTGCTTCAGAGTTCGCCAAAGAGAACTCCGGAATGGACCTTAAGAAAGACCCTATGGCTCTCCAGAGGCTCAAGGAGGCCGCCGAGAAAGCGAAGATCGAGCTTTCAAGTGCTGCGAGCGCAGAGATCAACCTGCCTTACATCACAGCAGTAGATGGTATGCCTAAGCATCTTGTGAAGACCCTTACCCGTGCCAAGTTCGAGGCTCTCTGCGACGATCTCTTCCAGAGGTCTATAGAGCCTTGCCGCAAGGCCCTTGCAGATGCTCACCTGAGCGCTTCAGATATTGACGAAGTCCTGCTCGTCGGTGGTTCAACCCGTATCCCTAAGGTTCAGGAGCTTGTCAAGAACTTCTTCGGCAAGGAGCCTAACAAGAGTGTCAACCCTGATGAGGTTGTAGCCATCGGTGCTGCCATCCAGGGCGGTGTGCTCGCAGGTGATGTGAAGGATGTCCTTCTGCTTGATGTGACCCCGCTGTCACTCGGTATCGAGACTCTCGGCGGCGTGATGACCAAGCTTATCGATGCCAACACCACTATCCCTGTACACAAGGAGCAGGTGTTCAGCACAGCGGCAGACAACCAGCCTTCAGTTGAGGTTCGCGTACTTCAGGGCGAGCGCCCTATGGCCAAGGACAACAAGCAGATCGGTGTGTTCCATCTCGACGGCATCGCACCGGCACCGCGTGGAGTTCCTCAGATCGAAGTTTCCTTCGATATCGATACCAACGGTATCCTGAGCGTATCCGCTAAGGACAAGTCCACCGGCAAGGAGCAGCACATCCGTATCGAGGCTTCCAGCGGCCTTAGCGAGGAGGAGATCAAGAGGATGCGTGACGAGGCCAAGGCCAACGAGGCTGCCGACAAGGCCGAGAGGGAGAAGGCTGACAAGATCAATAGCGCAGATGCCAATGTCTTCCAGACCGAGAAGAACCTCAAGGAGTATGGTGACAAGATTCCTGCTGAGAAGAAGTCAGCTATCGAGTCTGCCTGCGCAAGCTTGAAGAAGGCCGTTGAGGAGAAGAACATCGCTGACATCGACCGCTACAGTTCAGAGCTTGAAGCCGCTTGGCATGCCGCTTCCGAGGATATGGCGAAAGCTGCCCAGGGCGGTGCTCAGGGTCCTCAGAATCCGCAGGGGCCTGAAGCTCCTCAGGATGGTCCTCAGCCTGACTTCAGCGAGAACAACTAATATGGCCGTTGCGTCTGCTTGACGCTTGAGTTTTAAGCGAAAGCCCGGAATGTCGAAAGGCATTCCGGGCTTTTTTTTGTGCCGCGCGTGCCGGCAAAGTTCTCCCGTGCATGAAATGGCCGGTTTTCTGTACGGGACAGGTCCTTAGGTGGCTCGCGTACAGAAATGACCCTGTTTTCTGTACGGCATGGGGCGAAAGGCTTTGCGGTGCAGAATCAGCCCCTGTGGTGTACGGCAAAGGGCCATTTCCCGTACGAAAGCATCCAAGCGCCGGAGTTCATATTGGCGAAGGGCGGCCTGCCGTACCGTCAGAGTGCTGCCGGGTACATCCGCTCTTCGGAGAATGAGAAAAAGGCATCGTCGCATACCACCACGTGATCCATGAGTTCAAGGCCGCAGGCGTTGCAGGCCTTGTGCAGCGAGTCCGTCTGTGTGATGTCAGCGTTGCTGGGGTGAGGATTGCCGCTCGGGTGGTTGTGGACAAGGATCATCCCGGAAGCGCTCCTGTCCAGGGCGAGCCGTACCACCTGTCTGATGTCTATCACGGTAGAACGGCCTCCGCCGCTGGTGACCTTGACCCGGGACAACAGGTAGCTGCTGTCATTGAGCAACAGCACCCAGCATTCCTCGTGCTTCAGCCCCTTGAGAGAGGGAATCATGATGTCGTACACCATCCTGGATGTCAGTATCGGCTTCTTCTCCACGCTGGCTTCTTCCGCTAGGAAGCGTTTGCCGAGTTCGAACGCGGCGAGCACCGATGCGACCTTCACAGCTCCTATTCCCGGAATCGAACTCATCCGTGAGGACGGCATGTTGAAAAGTTCGACAAGATGTCCGCCGGACATCGCCAACAGACGCTGCGCCAGATCAAGTGCGCTGTCAGTCCGGCTTCCGCTCCGCAGAAGCACGGCTATCAGTTCTCCATCGCTCAGGCTCGCCGGCCCGAAATGCATCATCTTCTCGCGAGGCCTTTCGCTCTCGCATAAGTCTTTAATCTTCATAGTTATAAGTATTGTTATAAAGTTTTTCAAAAACAGCCTCGCCCTAAAACAGGCCGTGAGCCTGAGGGCCCCGTCAACGGGCGGCTCTACAACAGAGAGCAGAGCAGCGTGGCTTGGGTGCAGTCGTTCACCACTACATCCACAAAGTCGCCCGCCTTGTGGGCCTGATCCGGCCATACGCACATCTTGTTCTGCTGGTTGCGTCCGCATAGCTCGTCGGGATTCTTCTTGGACGGCCCCTCCACGAGCACGCGGAACTTTTTCCCCACATCCCGTCGGTTGCTTTCAAGCGACAGACGGTTCTGGAGGGCGATGATCTCCTCCAGACGCCGGGTCTTCGTGGCCTGGTCCACATCATCAGGATACTTCTTGGCGGCAAGTGTCCCCGGCCTCTCGGAATAATAGAACATATAGGCCGCATCGAATCCGACCTTCTCGAAGAGGCTGAGTGTATCCTTGTGATCCTCCTCCGTCTCCGAGCAGAATCCGGCTATGACATCAGTGGAGATGGCGCAGTCGGGAAGGATCTCGCGGATCCTGTCCACGCGGGACAAGTACCACTCTCGGCTGTAGCGGCGGCGCATCTTTTCAAGTATGCGGTCCGAACCTGACTGCACGGGAAGATGGATGTGGTGGCAGATATTGGGATGTAAGGCCATGGCTGTGAGCACATCGTCAGAGATGTCCTGCGGGTTGGACGTGGAAAATCGGATACGCATCTGCGGCACAGCCTCGGCCACCATTGCCAAGAGCCCGGCAAAATCCACATTCTCAAAGCGGTACGAGTCCACGTTCTGCCCCAGAAGGGTGATTTCCTTGTACCCGGCACGGCAGCACTCGCAGGCCTCGCGGACTATGGTCCGGAAGTCGCGGCTGCGCTCCGCCCCTCTCGTGTATGGCACCACGCAGTATGAGCATACATTGTTGCAGCCTCTCATTATCGAGATGAAAGCGGACACCCCGTTGCGGTCCATCCTCACCGGCGAGATGTCCCCGTAGGTCTCCTCGCGCGAGAGAATCACATCCATTTGCGGATGTCCCCCGGAGACGGCTTCGAGCAGACTGGGAAGGTTGCGGTAGGCGTCCGGGCCCGCCACGATGTCCACCTTGCCCGACTCGAGAAGGGCTTCCTTGAGGCGTTCGGCCATGCAGCCGAGGATTCCCACGACAACGCCATGCCTGGAGCGTTTCTGGAGGTTGAAAAAGTCTATGCGTCCCCATATCCTCTGCTCCGCATTGTCGCGTATCGAGCAGGTGTTGGCCATTATCACATCGGCCTCGCCGATATCTTCCGTCCTGGTGTACCCGGCCTTCCCGAGGATCGAGAAGACTATCTCCGTGTCGGCCACGTTCATCTGGCAGCCGTATGTCTCAATATATACCTTATTCATATCCCGGGGCAAAGATATAGATTTTTCTTATCTTTGCATTTCGTATGGAAAGGATCAAAGTCATAATTGTTGCCATTTTCGCACTTCTGCTGACCGCTTGCGGGAGCAAGGTGAAGGACATCAGCGTGACATCCTTCAACATAGTGTCGATAGCCCCGCAGGGGCTTTCAGGAATCACAGCCCTCGTGGAGGTAGGCATACACAACCCTACGGTAGGATTTGAGGTGACCGACCTCAACGCCACCATCAAGATGAAAGAGCAGGACATGATTTACCTCAGCGCAGACCAGCTCATGGTCGAAGGCCATTCGGATAAACAATACGACATCCCCGTCAAGGGACGTCTGGCCGAAGGCTTCAACCCTTTCCAGCTCCTGAGACTATTGGGCAACGAAGCCGACATGCAGGACATGACTTTGTCCATAAGCGCGCGGCCGGCTCTCAGAGGCGGGGTAGGCAAGACCGTGGAGATTAAAGACTTGCCTCTTAAGGAACTGATAGACAAGATTTGAGATGAAACGGACCATACTCATACTTATATTGGCCTTCATGCCGCTGCTTAATCTTTCGGGGCAGAATGTAACCCTCGGGGAGGAAGCGGAGCAGGCCGGAGTGCAGGCCCAGATAGACTCAACCCTGCACGGACGCGACATATTCTCGGTCCTTCCGGAGGATATAATCGTGCGCCAGAGCCCGGAAGTGCGCAAAGCACTGCTCTCCGCCGCTGAAGCCGGAGTCTCCAAGACCATAAACGGCTACAGGATAAGGCTGTTTCTCGACAGCCGCCGGACCGCCAGGGAGGAGTCCCTCTCCGTAATGTCAAGATTCCACACGATTTATCCCAATATCCCGGTATTCAGGTCGTTTTCAGCACCGAACTATAAAGTCTCGGTGGGGAATTTCCGCACGCGTGTGGAGGCAGAGGCCCTGCTGAGAGTGCTAAAACCGGATTTTCCGGATGCGTTCATTGTACGGGACAGATTCCGTTTTCCCTCACTCGGCAGGCCTGACATGACCTCCGGCGGTACAGAATTTGACAATACCGACGTCATCCGATGATCAAGCAAGGCCTCGAAATAAAACAGACGCAGAAGCTTTCCCCGCTTCAGATCCAGACCATCAAGCTCATAGAGCTTCCAATCCAGGATCTGGAGCAGCGCATCCGCACTGAGATAGAGGAGAACCCTGTGCTTGACGACAGCCCCGATCCGGACAAGCCGGAAGATGCCCGTGACATCTCCCTGGACGAGCTCAAGGACGATGACTACATACCTTCCTATCGCACTAAAGTCAACAACTGGGGAAAGGATCCCCGCCCGGAATACAACACTTTCTCGGTCCACAACAGCTTCACCCAGGGGCTGATGGACCAGCTCGGATGTAGGAACCTCACGAAACACCAGTACGACATCGCCGCTTTCATCATAGGCTCTCTCGATGCTGACGGATACCTGCGGCGTGACATCGAGTCCCTCGTGGACGACATGGCGTTCCGTGCTGGGATAGAGACCAATGCCGATGAAGTGCTGGAGATGCTCAAAGTGGTGCAGGACTTCGAGCCGACCGGCGTAGGTGCCCGCGATCTCAGGGAATGTCTGTTGCTGCAGCTGCGTGCGTGCAAGCAGACCCAGGATGTCAAGGATGCCATCAATATTCTGAACGACTGCTTTACGGAGTTCTCCAACAAGCACTTCAAGAAAATCACAGCCAAACTCGGAATCAGCGAAGACGCCCTCAAGAAAGCGATGGCGAGGATAGTCAGGCTCAACCCGTCCCCGGGCGGTGAAGCCGGCGAGTCCTACGAGGATCAGGCCCAGCAGATAGTGCCGGACTTTGTCCTGGAGGACAACGGTGGAGAACTTTCTTTCACCATGCCGAGATTCTCCGTGCCGGAGTTGAGGGTCAACCGCAAATACGCCGACCTCCTGCTCTCGGCCAAGGGTTCGTCCGAACGCGCCCAGAAAGAGGCGGCCACCTTCGTACGCCAGAAACTTGACTCGGCCAAATGGTTCGTGGAGGCGCTGAAGCAGAGGCAGAACACCCTGAGCCGCACCATGGATGCCATCCTCGAATACCAGCACGATTTTTTCGAGACCGGCGATGAGACCAAACTCAAACCGATGGTGCTCAAAGATATAGCCGAGAAGACAGGCTTCGACATCTCCACCATCTCAAGGGTGGTCAACAGCAAATACATCGAGACCCATTTCGGTATCTTCCCTCTGAAATACTTCTTCTCCGAAGGCATGGAAAACAAAGAAGGCGAGGAAGTCTCCACGCGCGAACTCAAGAAAGTCCTTCAGGAGTGCGTGGATGCCGAGGACAAGCGCAAACCTCTGACCGACGAGCAGCTCGTCGTAGAGATGGGTAAACACGGTTACAAGGTCGCCCGCCGGACCATCGCCAAATACCGCGGGCAGCTCGGCATTCCTCTTGCACGCTGGCGCAAAGAACTTTAGCGCTTCCATACACATATACCATAAGTGCCCGGACTCCTGCCCGCCCGATTTGGTAACTTGTTTTCCCGTACCAAATGACCCACGAGGATGGTTTCGTTCGGGAAAGGTGGGGTTTGCCGTACACCTCAAGGCCTGATTCTGTACCGCACGCCATTTCAACCCCGTGCCGTACAGAAAACGGGGCCATTTCTGTACGCGAGGTGTTGTCCAATGAGTTGGGGATTGTGCGCCGGAGGCAGGTGGCATCTGCCGGGATTTTATGTGAGCAGGCGGGACTTGTCACGGGGTCTGCCGCAACAGTGCCGGGCCCCTATTTCCTTGTCGTGCGAGAGGGACGGCAGATGATCTGGACGTCGATGCACTCCACCTTGAGCCCCCTGAAGCGGCGGCCTTTGAAGTGGCTCTCTATCAGATCGGCGAGCTCGTCATCGATCACGTCCTTGTATTCGTTGTCCACATAATTGTAGAGGTGGAAATGCCGGAACGTGTTGACATCGAAGTACATCTTGTTGTTGGAACTGGTGCGCCTGCCGTAGATCTTGAGATCGGCCAGAGTGGAGAGGATATTGTAGACGGAAGAGACCGTCACATCGACTCCTTGAGCCGCCATCCGCTCCACCACCATGTCCGCGCTGGCATGCCCGAGACTGAGCATGGTCTCGTGCACCGCAATCCTCTGCGGTGTGGCCTTAAGCCCCTTTTCCTTGAGTATGGCACGGAATCTGTCAACGTCCGGAGCGGTTTTATCTTTAATCCTTGGCATGAGCCGTCAAAGGTAACAAAAAATTGACTAATTTTGTAAAATATGGACAATACCGAACATATCAAATGCCTCATAATAGGCGGCGGACCTGCCGGATACACGGCGGCCATCTATGCCTCCAGAGCCGGTCTGATGCCTGTGCTCTATGAGGGCATGGAGCCGGGCGGACAGCTCACCACCACTACCGTCATCGAGAACTATCCCGGATTTCCCGGGGGAGTGGATGCCAATAAGCTCATGTCCGACATGCGCGAGCAGGCCTCGGGTCTCGGTGCTGACATCAGACGGGGGTCCGTGACCAAGGTCGATTTCTCCAAAAGGCCGTTCCCGATCACCGTAGATGACTCGCATCAGATCGAAGCCGAAGCTGTGATCATAGCGACCGGAGCCGTGGCAAAATATCTCGGGATCCCTTCCGAGCAGAAATTCCGCGGTCTCGGAGTGTCCGCCTGCGCCACCTGTGACGGATTCTTCTACCGCAAGAAAGATGTGGCTGTAGTCGGGGGAGGGGACACAGCCTGTGAAGAGGCCACCTACCTTGCCGGCCTTTGCCGCAAAGTATACATGATAGTGCGCCGCGACGTGTTTCGCGCTTCCGAGGCCATGCAGGAGAGGGTGAAATCCACCCCGAACATCGAGATCCTCTGGAACTGCACCACGCAGGAGATTCTCGGAGACGAGTCCGGGGTGACCGGAGCAAGGCTCCTGAGGAAGAATGGCGAGGTTTTTGATATCAAGGTGGACGGGTTTTTCCTGGCGATAGGCCACCATCCTGTCTCTGAGCTCTTTGCCGAATGGGTGAAGACCGATGATGACGGTTATATCATCACCGACGGGGTCAATGGACACACCAATGTCGAAGGAGTATTCGCGGCCGGTGACGTGCAGGATCCCCATTACCGTCAGGCCATCAATGCGGCCGCATCAGGATGCCGCGCCGCCTTGGAGGCTGAAAAATTTTTGAAGCAACGATGAAATTCAACAGAATCCTTGCAGCACTTCTGGCTGCCTTCGCCCTGCTGCCGTCCTGCAAGTCACAGTACGATATAGTGCTGGAGAGCAGCGACGTGGACTTGAAATACAAGGCAGCGTTCGACTATTTCAACAAAGGCAAGTACACCAGGGCCGCCTCGCTCTTCGAGTCGCTCGCCCTGCTCACCAACGGCACCGAGCGTGACGACACGGTGAGGTATTATTGGGGTCTGAGCAACTACTCCAACAAGGACTACTACACCGCCGAGACCAATTTCACCCAGTTTCTGTCCTCCTGCCCCAACAGCCCGTTCTCCGAGAGCGCCGAGTTCCTCAGGATCGACTGCCTCTACAAGGCCACACTGCGCTACGAGCTGGACCAGACCCCGACATACACGGCGATGAACGCCATCAGCGAATACCTTATAGACCACCCGCAGGGGGCCAATGCTGAAGTCTGCCGCCACATGCTGCAGGAACTCGGGGAGAGGCTTGACCGCAAGGCATACGAGAACGCGAAACTTTATTTTAGGATGGAGGATTACAAGGCCGCCAGGGTTGCGCTCAAGAACGTGCTGAAGGAGGACGCCGACAACATCTACCGTGAAGACATCCTCTACTACGCGGCCATGGCCTCATATAAGTATGCCGACATGAGCGTCAAGTCAAAGCAGAAAGAGCGGTATCTCGTCTTCGTGGATGATTACCTCAACTTTATCGGAGAATACCCGGATTCCCCGTACCGCAAGGAACTTGATTCCCTGTATGGTAAAGTGAAAGGAAATATTTGAAACTTTCCCTCGGGCCGCATCCGTACAATCAGTATATGGAAATGAAGATACCTACAAACACAATCACGCGCGACATCAAATATCTTGCGCAGCCCACAGGCAACATCTACGAGACAGTGGTGATCCTCTCGAAGAGGGCAAACCAGATAGCTGTGGCAGAGAAGAAAGAACTGGCGAAGAAGCTTGAAGACTTCCGCAACGCGGAGCGCGACACCATGGACGAGGTGTTCGAGAACAAGGAGCAGATAGAGATCTCCAAGTACTATGAGCGTCAGCCTAAGCCGGATCTGGTGGCCATCGCCGAGTTTGAGGACGGTGACCTCTATTACAGGATGGCCAAGGAGGACACGGCTGCCGAGAAATAAGCCCCTGCCGGCAATATAAGTGCGGCGATGCTCCGTTCCCTGCACATACGCAACTACATTCTGATAGACTCTCTGGATATCACATTCCCGGAGGGTCTGATCATTATTACCGGGCAGACAGGAGCCGGCAAGTCCATACTTCTCGGGGCTCTGTCGCTGCTTTTCGGAGTCAAGGCCGATGCCTCCATGGTATCGGAAGGGGCTTCGTCCTGCGTGGTCGAGGCGGAGTTCGATTCCCTCGACGACGGCATAAGGGCGCTTCTCTCTGAAGAAGAAGTGGAGACTGACGGGGACTCGCTCATCATAAGGCGTGTCGTCTCGCAGTCCGGGAGATCAAGATGTTTCGTCAACGACATTCCCGTACAAGTGGGCCTTCTTCAGAGGCTTTCCCCCAGGCTCGTGGACATACACTCCCAGCACAAGAGCCTTCTGCTTTCCGACAAGGATTTCCAGTTGTCGGTACTCGACGCTTTTGCCGGCAACGGGGAGAACCTTAAAGAATGCCGCCGCCTATGGGGACAGCTCCGCCAGATAAGGGTGGATATCGCCTCGTTGCGTGAAACTCTTTCAAAAGCCGAAAGCGACAGGGAATACAACGAAGCCCAGCTCCGCCAGCTTGAAGCAGCGCGCCTTGTGTGCGGTGAGCTTGAGTCCCTTGAAGAGGAGCACAGGAGTCTGGCCAACGCTGAGCAGATAATTGAGGGGCTCAGCGCTGCCTCCGAGGCTTTTTCTCCGTCGGACGGAGAATCGGATGGGGTTACGGCTTTGCTCAAGGACGCACAGAAGCAGTTGGAGCATATTGCCCAGTATCTCCCTGACCTTCCGGATATTGTCTCCCGCATAGAGTCCGCGCGCCTGGAACTTGAGGATGTCGCTTCCGAACTCGATGTCCTTCTGTCCAAAGTGGATCTTTCTCCTGACAGGCTTTCTGCTGTGGAGGAGAGGATGTCACTTCTGTATTCTCTCCTTAAGAAGCACTCCTGCTCTAGTATAGACGAACTTATCTCCCTGCGGGATTCCCTCTCCGAGAAGGTTGACGGCACCGCATCACTTCAGGACAGGATAGCGGAGTTTGAGGAACAGGAGCGAGATTTTCTGGATCAGTATCAGGATGTCTGCATAAGGCTTTCGGATGCGCGCAAGAAGGCTGCTCCGCAGCTTTCATCCTCGATCACCGGCTCCCTGCATTTCCTCGAACTTGACCGTGCGGTCTTCGAAGTTTCCGTTGAGGAAGGTGCTCCGGGTGAGGAGGGTTCGGACAAAGTACGTTTTCTCTTCTCATCCACCGGAAAGTCCCTTATGGACATATCCAAAGTGGCTTCGGGAGGCGAACTTTCACGTATCATGCTCTGCCTCAAGGCAAAGATGGCTGAGTTTACGGGTATGCCTACTTTAATTTTCGATGAGATAGACACCGGAGTGAGCGGCAGTGTGGCTGACCGCATGGGCCAGATGATATGCTCAATGGGGCATAATATGCAGGTGTTCTCAATCACGCATCTCCCGCAGGTGGCTGCCAAAGGGGATGCACACTATCTCGTCGAGAAGAGCATCACGCCGGACGGGCGGACTCTCTCGTCCATACGAAGGATTGACGGGGAGGAGAGGGTGATGGAAATCGCGCGTCTTCTCAGCGGTGCGGGTATCACCCCGGCTGCTGTGGCCAATGCCAGAGCCTTACTTGACGAGGGTCATTGACAGGTCATTGCCGTAAACTATCCGCCTTACAGCTGTGTTCACTTTCCCGTCGGCCGTCTCCCGGCTGAACCTGAAATCGGACTGAAGTCCGCGCCAAGGGTGCTCCGGCAGTCTCTTCCACCAGCGACGGCCGTATTCCGAATACATCCTCACGAAATAGTTCATGGCATCGTACCCCTGGAATGCGAACGACCCTGGTTCGCAGCCATACAGGGCTCTGTAGGCCAGCACGAACTTCTTGACATCCTCCGAGTCGTAGTCTATGTAGTATGATGCGGTAAGCCTCGCGTTAGCGTTGTACAGATCCAGCACATCCGGGCTGATGCTGTTGCGCACGCGCGATGTAGTGTAGAGGACAATGTTCCGGTTGATTGTGGCGGCTATGCCCAGCTGCTTTATGGAGTTGCTTATGAAACTGTCATCGTCCGAGGCTATCAGCACCCTATATTTCCCCTTGAGTTCCGGTTTCCTGAGTTCCTCGGCGTTCTGTGCGCTGCGGAAGAGCACTCCTTTTTTCTGGAGTCTTTCGAGCAGGTAGGTCGCCTGATCTCCCGGGTTGGAATTGTCTTTGAGGACTATCACTTCATCTCCGAACTCGAGTTCGCTCTGCAGCCAGTCTACGATTCCGTCCACCTGGAATGTCCATGGAGTGGGGGCCTGGATGACGTTTTCCCCGTTTTCTGCAAGCACTGCGGATTTCGGCTCCAGCGGTGAGATGAGCATCTTGCCGGAGCAGTGCAGCAGGGCCTTCTCTATGTCGGCGAATGCTACCGGGCCTATCGTCACGTCGCTTTCAGAGTATATGGACTCGTCGCTGATGTCCTCGCTGGCGGAGTCCACGAAGCGCAGGTTGATCCTTGTCCCCGCATTGCCCAGATCCCTGAGGGCCAGCAGTGCGCCGCCGTACATCTCCAGAAATCCGGCACTCGGTTTTGCGGAGGAGGCGTTGACCGGGAGGATGAGGCTCACCCCAATGGTGGACGGTGTACCGAACAAGAAATCAGTATCATCCACTATTTCGGTGCTGTCGGCTGCCTGGGTTGTCTGGGGAGGCGCCTGAGGCTTGGCTTCCTTCACTTCCTTTTTCTCCTCGACCGGCTCTGTGCGCTTCTTCTTCCCCGGGAAAAGATACCACTGCGCGCATGCTGTGAGCTGAAGCAAGCAGAGCATGCTCAATATGGTGATGATTTTCTTCATTTTTTTATCGTATCGGCGAATTCCACGAGATCCTTGCAGAAACTGTCCCAACTGAGATCTCTGTTGAGTTTCTTGATGTTGCGGATGTACCCTTCCTTGAGCTGTGGATCGGAAAAGTACTTCCTTATGGCTTCTTCCACACACTGCGGGGTGCATTCACTGCACACAATCCCCGTGCCCCCTGCGCCTATGGTCTCCTTGAGCCCGCCGACATCGGTGACTATCATCGGGAGCTCGAAGTGTCCCGCTATCGCGTTGATGCCGCTCTGGGTCGCGCTTCTGTAGGGGAGCACAGCCACATCGGCGGCGGAGAAGAAATACTTGACTTCCGAATCGCTGATGTAGTGGGGGAAGAGACATATTCGCTTGGCGTTGGGGGAGGCGTCAATCTGCTTCTGGTATTTCTCGAATGAGCCGTAGGGCTCGCCCGCGATGATCAGCTGGTATGAGTCGTCCAGCCTACCGAAGGCATCGATGAGAATATCCAGCCCCTTGTAGTCGCGTATAAGACCGAAAAACAGTATGTTGCGCCCGCAGTCACGTATCCCGAGCTTTTTCTCCGCCTCTTTCTTGTCCACCCTGCCCCCGAAGTGGTCGTAGACAGGGTGGGGGATTACCGTGCAGACGGCATCGCTTTTGAGCTTGAAAAGATCCTCGGACACCTCCTTGCAGAGGGTCACGCAGCCGTCCACATGCTTGAGAAAGTATCTGGTGAGCGGCTTGTCGAAGAAGTGCGGCTCGTGCGGGATTACATTGTCAAGTATTGCGATGACGCGGCATCCGCTCCTCATCTTTGACGCGACATAGCCCAGAGACGGGGCGAACCAGGACATCCAGTAGCGCAGTATGAGCACATCGGGGCCCCATCTGTTGATGGCCTTGGCGGTCCGGGCCCAGGACAACGGAGAAACCGTATCCAGCAGAGCTTCAGACTCCACGGATACGGCTTCCCTGTCTTCTTCTGTGACGAACTGTGTCTTGCCCGGGAAGAGGATTGAGGGATACTGCCTGGTGAAATTGAACGCACGCACCTCGTGCGATTTCCCCAGTTCTTTCAGGATGTCTGCGTTGAACTGGGCGATACCTCCCCTGTAGGGGTGGAAGCAGGACAGTATGGCAATCCTCAAGGCCTTTTATTCTGATTTCTTGCCTTTTGTCTTGACGTAAGCTGCGTTGAGACCTTCAAGAAGGGTGTCGGTGATGTCGAGTTCAGGAGAACCGGTCACTACCGGCAGGGAGATGATGTCCCCTTGGGTGGCAAGGATGAGGGCGTATTTCTTGTCTGCGTTGAATTCTGCGATGTAGGAGTTGATCGCGTCGGCGATCTGGTTCATCATCACCTGCTGCTCCTCGGCGATCTCCTGCTGCTTCTGGGCTGCGTAGGTCTGGAAACTGTTCTGCTGCTGGAGGAGCTTCTGGTTCTGGGATTCGGCCACGGACTGCGTCATGAGCCCCTTGTTGATCTTGTCCTGGAACGCCTTGATATCCTTCTCGAGCTTGGTGCCCCTGCGGGTCACCTCCTGGTCGATGCTGTTGACCTTGGTCTCCACAACGCTGCGCAGGTCATTGGCCATGTCGTACTCGCTGATGATGCGGTCCATGTTGAAGTATACGATGGCTCCGGACTGTGCGGCTGCCGGAGTGTTTTCGGCCGCTGCGTCGCCTGACTGTGTGCTGCCTGCCTGGTTGCAGGATGTGAGAGCGAGGGCCGCTGCGAGCGAACCGGCGCCGAGGATAAGGGAAATCTTGTTCATTTTATGTTAATTTTTCTTTTTTGTCGTGGGTCAACCTGCAAAGGTAAGCAAAAAATCTGACATCTCAGCCCATGGTGGCTTCGAGGTACTTGTGGATGGTAGTCTCAAGCCCCATGTACAGGGCATCGCAGATAAGGGCGTGCCCGATGCTCACCTCATCCGTCCACGGGATGGTGTGGATGAAATACTGTAGATTCTCAAGCGAGAGATCGTGGCCGGCGTTGAGTCCGAGCCCGATTTCCCTGGCTTTCTCCGCTGTCTCGAGGTATGGGGCTATGGCCTTCTCCTTGTCCTCTGCGTATTCGGCGGCGTAGGCTGCCGTGTACAGTTCCACCCTGTCGGCCCCGCACTTCAGGGCACCCTCGGCCATGGCCGGGTCCGGATCGATGAAAATGGATGTCCTGATTCCCCTTGCTTTGAAGGAGGCGCATATCCGGCTGAGGAAAGCGTAGTTTTTTACCGTGTCCCAGCCGGCATTGGAGGTCAGGGCGTCGGGTGCGTCAGGGACGAGGGTCACCTGGTCCGGCACCACTTCGCAGACGAGGGCGCAGAAGCTGCCCGTCGGGTTGCCCTCGATATTGAATTCCGTCTTGATCCGCGGGCGCAGCATACGCACGTCGGAGTAGCGTATATGCCTCTCGTCCGGCCTTGGGTGGACGGTGATGCCTTCGGCGCCGAAGCGCTCGCAGTCGAGTGCGGCCTTGAGCACGTCCGGCATGTTGCCGCCGCGCGCATTGCGCAGCAGGGCGATCTTGTTGATGTTTACACTTAACCGTGTCATCTTTTATAAGACTTTATCTAAGTTGCAAAAGTAACAATAATTGTAATAAATGTGCTAAATTTGGCGTTTGTTATGTTATTTGCAGGCTATATAAAGAAGGATGGTCTTTGGGATGACCCGCGTGTCCGGGAGATGATCTGCGCTCTGGAGGCGGACGGGTCCGGGGTGTATCGGGTGCACACGGCCGCGGATGTGCGCCCCGGCACTGACGCCCTTCTGAGCCTCGGCGGCGACGGGACTTTCCTCTCGGCCGCGCGTATAGCCGTACCTGCGTCCCTGCCGGTGCTCGGGGTCAATCTGGGCAGGCTCGGTTTCCTTTCGGAATGCCGCCCCGAGGATATGCCCTCCGCCATTAGGGGAGGGGAGTTCCGGATCGAGCACAGGGATCTCCTCCGGGTGAGTGCGGATGTGGCTCTGCCGGATGTTTTCTGGCCGTATGCGCTCAACGAGACGGTGGTCTCGCGTGTCGGCGCTTCGATGCTGGGGGTGGACGTGGAACTGGACGGGGAGAGGCTCCCCATATGGTGGGCCGACGGCTTGCTTGTCGCCACGAGCACAGGCTCCACCGCTTATTCCCTGAGCGCGGGCGGCCCGATCTGTACTCCTGATGCCGGAGTGTTCATAGTGGCCCCCGTCTCCCCGCACAACCTCAACGTGCGCCCGCTCGTGGTGCCCCGGACCTCGCGCATCGCCATCAGTTTCCATTCCAGGGAGCAGAGCGTGGCGTTTTCCGTGGACAACCGCACCTGCCACATCCCCGCCGGAGCCAGGATCGAGGTATGCGCGGCGCCGCAGAGTCTCAAACGCCTGAGCTTCGGCAGGCCCAATTTCATAAACGCGCTGCGTACCAGGCTTCTATGGGGCGAGGACGTGCGCAACAGCAACGAAACATCATGATTATGATACAACAGGGGAAACTGCCCCGTCACGTCTCGCTCATCATGGACGGCAACGGAAGATGGGCCAAGCAGAGGGGGAAAGAGAGAGTCTACGGCCATTTTGAGGGCGTCGAGAGCGTCCGTGCCGTCATGGAGACATCGGCGGAGCTGGGCATTGAATATGTGTCCTTCTTCGCCTTCTCCGAAGAGAACTGGGGGAGGCCGGCTGATGAGGTGAACACCCTCATGGAGCTGATGTGCAGGGCAATGGAGAACGAGCTCCCGACGTTCCTCGGCCACGGGGTGCGCTTCATGGTGCTTGGTGACAGGGCGAGGCTCTCAGACTCTCTCAATGCAGTGATAGACAGGATAATGGCTGCCACTTCAGAGGGAAAAGACCTGACGATGATACTGTTCCTCAGTTACAGCGGCCGCTGGGACATACTTCAGGCTGCGCGGAAGATGGCACACGATTTGATTGAACACCCCGGTCTCCGGATAGGAGCGGAGGAATTCTCCCGTTATCTGGTGACCGGCGGGATTCCGGACCCCGATCTGCTGATACGTACTTCAGGAGAGGAGCGGATCAGCAATTACCTGCTTTGGCAGACGGCCTATACGGAATTCGTGTTCACCGATACTCTCTGGCCGGATTTCCGCCGGGAGGAGTACTTGGCTGCGCTGGAGGAGTATGCCTCGCGTGACCGCAGGTTCGGAAAAGTCAAATAATTGGTCTATATTTGTGAATTATTGATTTAAGATGAAGATAGGACGGATACTTGCCATTTTGGTTCTGATTCTTACGGGCGCCGCAGCAGGTGCGCAGGAATCGGGTGTAGAAGTGGATTACAATCATCCCCGCACCTACAGGGTCGGAGGAATCAGCGTAGAGGGCAACACATATTACCGTGACCAGCAGATCATCTCCCACGCCGGCCTCCAGAAAGGAATGGAAGTGACCGTGCCGGGAGAGGCCATGACCAACATCGTCAGGCGCCTGTGGCTCCAGCGCTACTTTGAAGACGTCTCCATCACCATAGACAGCCTGAGTGCCGGGAGGGATTCAGCCTATTTCACAATCCGTGTCAAGGAGCGTCCGAGGGTGTCCAGCTGGACCTTTTCCGGCGTGAAGTCCGGAGAGAGGAAGGACATCCAGGAGAGGGTGAACCTGCGCCGAGGTGGGGAGTTTTCCGAATACGTGGAGAAGACAACCTCCGACATCATCAAGCGCTACTTCGCCGAGAAAGGTTTCCTGCTCTGCGAGGTCAACGCCGAGGTCACGAAGGACACCATCATCCGCAACGCCATCAGGGTCAACTTCGCCGTCAACAAGGGCCAGAAGATCAAGGTGCGTGACATCAACTTCATCGGCAACGAGCACGTCTCCGACTACAAGCTCGCCCGCTCCATGAAGAAGACGAAGTCCAACAAGTTCTACAACTTCTTCAACAGCAAGAAGTTTAACGAGAAAGAGTACCTCAACGACAAGAAGGGCGCGCTCGCCGCGTTCAACGAGGCAGGCTACCGCGATGCCAGGATCGTCCGCGACTCCGTCTACTACGTGGCACCGAACCGTCTGGGCATCGACATCGTCTTCGACGAGGGCGACAAATACTACTTCCGCAACATCAGCTGGACCGGCAACTCCGTTTACTCTTCCGACGCTCTCAACCAGGTGCTCGCCATCAACAAGGGCGATGTCTATGACAAGGTCACCATGGAGAAAAGGCTCTACGGCGGAGGCAAGCAGACCGACTACGACGTGTCCAAGCTCTACCGTGACAACGGTTACCTGTTCTTCCAGATCAATCCTGTGGAGACAAACATCCAGAACGACTCCGTCGATGTGGAGATGCGAATTTCCGAGGGCAAGCAGGCCACGATCGGCGACATCGTGATCAACGGCAACGACCTCACCAACGAGAAGGTGGTCCGCCGCCAGATCTTCACCCGTCCGGGCTACCTTTTCAGCCAGAGTGACTTCGAGCGCTCCATCAGGGAAATCGCTTCTCTTGGCCAGTTCGATGCCGAGGCCATAATGCAGCAGGGGACCGGTTACTCTATGGTCACGAACCCGCTTGACAACACCGTAGATATCATATATAATGTGACTGAGAAACCTTCTTCGCAGCTTGAGGTCTCAGGCGGATGGGGCGGAAGGACTTTCGTGGCCACGGTCGGCGTCAGCTTCAACAATTTCTCGACCCAGCGTTTCTTCGACAAGAGCGCTTGGCGTCCGGTACCGCTTGGCGATGCCCAGAATCTGGCGTTCCGCTTCCAGACCAACGGTACATATTACACGGCGCTCACTGCCAACTTCACAGAACCTTGGCTTTTCGGCAAGAAGCCGACGTCACTCAATCTCGGCGCCTACTATACCCGCCAGACCAATTCTTATCTGGCGCTCAACTTCCTCAGCAACGACCGTCAGATGGAGGTCTTCGGCTTCTCCGCCTCACTCGGTACGCGTCTCAAGTGGCCTGACAGCTACTTCGTGCTGTACAACGGCCTCAACTGGCAGTCATATAAGTTGACCAACTGGTACTCGGGCTACTTCATCTTCGATGACGGTATAGCCAACAATATCAACTATTCCCTGAGTCTTGTGCGCAACTCCACTGACCAGCAGATATATCCGCGTACCGGCTCGGACTTCTCCTTCTCGCTGCAGTTGACTCCGCCGTTCTCTCTTTTCCGTAAATACGACTACGACAGCGACGGCAACAGATTCTCTGTGGGCAGTTACAAGGATGTCAACTATAACAACTGGACTTCCAAGCAGCGCTACAAGTGGATCGAGTACCACAAATGGAAAGTTTCCGGTGCTACATACACCAAGCTTGTCGGGGATCTCGTCTTGATGACCAGAGCGCAGTTCGGTTATCTCGGCTACTACAACAGAAACTGGGGATATTCTCCATTTGAGGGCTTCCTCCTCGGTGGTGACGGAATGTCCGGCTACAACACCTACGGTTCGGAAGTGATTTCCCTTCGTGGCTACGAGAACTACTCTCTCACCCCGTACGAGCCGTCCACATACAATTCCACCGGCTATGCCTACGCCGGTAATGTCTACGACAAATTCACCGTGGAGTTGCGCTACCCTGTCATACTTCAGCCGACATCCACCATCTATGTCCTCGGCTTCCTTGAGGGCGGCAATGCCTGGTCTGACATCAGAAAGTTCAATCCTTTCCAGATCAAACGCAGCGCCGGCGTGGGTGTTCGCATCTTCCTTCCGATGGTCGGACTGCTCGGTGTGGACTGGGGCTACGGATTCGACACCACGGATTCAAGCAAGCGCAGCCAGTTCCACTTCGTGATTGGACAACAATTTTAAAGTATGAATTATATGAAAAAGATTCTTTTGATCGCCGCTTCGGCGCTCGTCGCGATTTCAGCTGCGGCCCAGCCGAAATTTGCCCATGTCAATTTCTCAGAGCTTGTACAGCTCAGCCCGGAGGCCGACAAGGCCCGCGCCACCATGGCAGCCTCAAGCAAGGAGGCCCAGGAGACTTATCAGGCCATGGTTGATGAGTTCAACACCAAATACAGCCAATATGAGGCCAAGGCCAACACTTGGACTGCCGCAATTAGGGACAGCAAGACTAAGGAGATCCAGGAGATCCAGCAGCGTATTCAGGAGTTCGGCCAGACAGTCGATGCCGAGCTTCAGCAGCAGCAGCAGACTCTGATGGCCCCTATCGTCAAGAAGGCCCAGGATACAGTGAAGGACCTCGCCAAGCAGGGTGGATATGTCTATGTGTTCGATGTCGGCTCTCTGATGTATTACGATGACACACAGAGCACGGATCTTACTCCTCTTGCACGCAAGGCTCTCGGCATAGCCGATGACCGCACCCTTGAATCTCTTCAGGCAGAGCTTCAGGCCCAGCAGCAGGGGCAGACGACGGCTGCAAACTAGCGAGACCACACTTCATCGGCCCTGCCCCAAGGGAGGCGGGGCCTTTTGCACTGAAACTACACCAATTAACTTTTGTAATGCAACATAAAATCATTGACGCCAAGGATGTGGTGATCAGATTTGCTGGAGATTCGGGTGATGGAATGCAACTCACCGGATCTCTTTTTGCAGATATGTCAGCCATCTACGGCAATGGACTGTCGACCTTTCCGGACTATCCCGCCGAAATCCGCGCGCCTCATGGCACCGTCTCCGGCGTTTCCGGTTTCCAGATCCACATAGGCTGTTCCAAGGTCTCCACGCCGGGGGATTTCTGTGACCTGCTCGTGGCCATGAACCCGGCGGCGCTCAAGACCAACGCCAAGTGGTGCAAGCGCCACGCGATGATCCTGGTGGACCAGGACGCCTTTGATCAGGCGGGCATGGAGAAAGCCGGTTTCACTACCGACGACCCGTTCAGAGAACTCGGGGTAGAGGACAGGACTATCATCGCTGCACCTATCACGACCCTCACACACGAGAGTCTCAAGGACAGCGGGATGGACAACAAGGCCATCCTCAAGTGCAAGAACATGTTCACTCTCGGCATGGCCTGCTTCATCTACAACCGTCCGCTTGAATATATCTTCAACTATCTTGAGAAGAAGTTCTCAAAGAAACATCCGGAGGTCATAGAGCCGAACAAGAAAGTCCTCAAGGACGGCTTCAACTACGCGGCCAACCTCCAGATAATAGCCAACACCTACACCGTGGAGCCGGTGAAAAATCTCGCCAAGGGTACGTACCGCAACATCACCGGCAACCAGGCCACCGCCTGGGGGCTTCTGGCTGCTTCCGAGAAGTCCGGACTGCCGCTTTTCTGCGGTTCTTATCCGATCACGCCGGCCACTGCCATACTTGAGGAACTCGCGATCCATAAGAGCCTTGGAGCCAAGACATTGCAGGCGGAGGACGAGATTGCCGGAATCTGTACTGCCATCGGTGCCTCTTTCGCGGGCAACCTTGCGGTGACCACCACTTCGGGGCCTGGACTTTCTCTGAAGTCGGAAGCCATGGGACTCGCCGTGATGGCCGAGCTTCCTCTTGTGGTCATCGATGTCCAGAGAGGCGGTCCGTCCACGGGACTTCCGACCAAGACGGAGCAGTCCGACCTCAACCAGGCCCTCTACGGGCGCAACGGGGAGTGCCCGATGGCGGTGATCGCCGCCCATTCCCCGGCCCACTGTTTTGACGCCGCTTTCCAGGCCGCCAAGATAGCCCTTGAGCACATGACTCCTGTCCTGCTGCTTTCCGAGGGATTCCTTGGCAACGGTTCTGAACCTTGGCGGATACCATCTATGAAGGATTATCCTGAGATCCGCCCGCCGTTTGTGCAGGGCATTCTCAAGGAAGGGGAGAAATTCCACCCGTTCAAGCGCGACCCCGAGACTCTTGTGCGCCGCTGGGCAATCCCGGGGCAGAAGGGGCTGGAGCACCGCGTGGGTGGGCTTGAGAAGAACCATGACGGGGTCCTCTCCACCGACCCGCTCAACCACGCCACGATGGTTGCCGAACGTGCCGAGAAAGTCGCCCGCATAGCCAAGGACATACCGCAGCTGAGCATCCTTCACGGGCCGGAGCAGGGCAAGCTTCTCGTCGTCGGCTGGGGTGGAACATACGGGCATATCTGGTCGGCTGTGCATGAGATGGAAAATGTCTCTTATGTCCACTTCGATTACATAAACCCGCTCCCGTCAAACACGGGCAAGATTCTGGACTCGTTTGAGAAGATACTTGTCTGCGAGCTCAACAGCGGGCAGTTCGCCGATTATCTGAGGGCCAGGTTCCCTCATCTGGAGATTCACAAGTTCAACAAGATACAAGGCCAGCCGTTCCTCGTGAGCGAGCTGGAGGAAGCGATAAAGAAAGAGCTGTAAGACTATGGCAACATTGACATTCAAAGACTTCAAAAGTGACCAGGAGGTGCGCTGGTGCCCGGGATGCGGTGACCATGCCGTGCTCGCAGCCCTGCAGAGAGCTCTCCCGAAGGTGAGCCAGGCTCTCAACTATGACAAGGAGAGGTATGTTGTGGTGTCCGGCATCGGCTGCTCTTCGCGGCTTCCTTACTATATGGACACCTACGGCTTCCACAGCATCCATGGCCGCGCGACTGCCATCTCCACTGGCATCAAGGTCGCCAACCCGTGGCTGACCGTATGGCAGGCCTGCGGCGACGGTGATGCTCTGGCCATAGGAGGCAACCATTTCATCCATGCCATCCGCCGCAACATCGACATCAACATCATCCTCTTCAACAACCAGATCTACGGTCTCACCAAGGGGCAGTATTCTCCGACTTCCAAGTTCGGTGCGATCACCAAGACTTCGCCTTACGGCACCGTGGAGCATCCGTTCAACCCTGGAGCCCTGGTGCTTGGCGCCAAGGGCACGTTCTTCGCGCGTTCTCTGGACGTGGAGCTGAAGCTCAACGAGGAGATCATGACGGCGGCAGCCCTGCACGACGGCTGTTCCGTGATGGAGATGCTCACCAACTGCGTGATCTTCAATGACGGAGCCCACAAGGATCTCTCCGACCCAGCTGTGAAGGCCGACCACACGATTGTCCTCAGGCAGGGCGAACGCATGATTTTCGGCAAAAACCGTGACAAGGGGCTCATCTACGACGGCAAGAAGATCCGCGCCGTCCATATAGGCGAGGGCGGGTTCACGGAGGAGGACATCCTCATCCATGATGCCCACACCGACAACATCGGCATACACATGGCGCTTGCTGAGATGAAAGGACCTGACTATCCTGTGGCGCTCGGCGTCATCCGCGATGTGAAGGACATCACATACGATGACGGGGTGCGAGATCAGGTCAAGGAAGTTATGATGAAATCACAGATACACTGTGTAGATGACCTCCTGCACAGCGGTTCAACATGGGAGGTCGAATAACCACATTATACACTGACAATGAAGACAAAGGACATTATGGCCCGTCTCCAGGCCAAGTACCCGGGGGAGAACGAGTATCTCCAGGCGGTACAGGAGGTTTTGGAATCCATCGAGGATGTCTACAACCAGCATCCTGAATTCGAGAGGGCCAGGATAGTCGAGAGGATGGTGGAGCCTGACCGTATCTTCACATTCCGCGTCACCTGGGTTGACGACCGCGGAGAGGTGCAGACCAACACGGGCTACCGCATCCAGTTCAACAGCGCCATCGGACCTTACAAAGGGGGCTTGCGTTTCCACAAGGCAGTCTCCCCATCGATGCTGAAGTTCCTCGGATTCGAGCAGACATTCAAGAACGCCCTGACGACCCTGCCTATGGGCGGTGCCAAGGGCGGCTCGGACTTCGATCCTACTGGCAAATCCAACGAGGAGATCATGCGTTTCTGCCAGGCTTTCATGCTTGAGCTCTGGAACTGCATCGGCCCGGATCAGGACATCCCTGCCGGCGACGTGGGAGTGGGCGGACGTGAGATCGGCTATCTTTATGGCATGTACAAGAAACTCGCCCGCCAGTACAACACAGGCGTGCTTACCGGCAAGGGTGCCACATGGGGAGGCTCGATACTCCGTCCGGAGGCCACGGGATATGGTGCGCTGTACTTTACGCACTATCTTCTCGAGAAAGCCGGCAAGGAACTGAAGGGTTGCAAGATAGCTGTTTCGGGCTTCGGCAACGTGGCTTGGGGTGCCTGCAAGAAGGCTCTTGAACTCGGGGCCAAGGTGGTGGCCATATCAGGCCCGGACGGAGTCTGCGAGATTCCTGAGGGCATCACCCCTGAGATGATCGACTATATGCTCGTGATGCGCGCCTCCAACCGCAACATGGTGGAGGACATGGCCACAAAATTCCCTGACAAGGCTCACTTCACTGCAGGCAAGAAAGCCTGGAGCGTCAAATGCGACATAGCCCTGCCTTGCGCCTTCCAGAACGAGCTTTCCGAGGATGATGCCAAGGAACTTGTAGCCAACGGCACATGGTGCTGCTGCGAGGTTTCCAACATGGGCTGCCAGCCGGGAGCCATCCACTACTTCCAGCATCACGGCATCCTCTTCGCCCCTGGAAAGGCCGTTAATGCCGGCGGTGTCGCCACTTCCGGTCTTGAGATGACCCAGAACGCGTCACACATCAGCTGGAGCGGCAAGGAGGTTGATGACAAGCTGCATTTCATCATGAAGTCCATCCACGAGGCCTGCGTCAAGTATGGCACTCAGCCGGACGGCAGCGTGGACTACGTGAAGGGCGCCAACATCGCCGGCTTCATGAAAGTCGCCACCGCCATGCTGGAGCAGGGCATCATCTAAAATTGATATTTTTCGCTTGATATCGGGGCTGGCCGCAAGGCCGGCCCCGTTTTTATGCTGGAATGGACTACATGTCATCCATAGACAGTCCTTTGTAGGAGATTTTATATCCCTTGAATTCGCCAGTGGCACGCAGGAAGGCAGCAGCCTTTTTCTCCAGCACTTTCATGTCAATGTTGTCAGCCTTGCGTTTTACCTCGAAAAACGTGGCTTCTTCGTCTAGTTCGTTCTCGGCAACAATGTCGATCTCATTCTCTCCCTTGCGGTCCCACCATCCGCCGATGCGTGTGTAGGCTTGACGTCCAATCAGCACACGCCTGAAATAGCGCTCGAGCATCAGGCCGCTGAACGTCTCGTAGTCCCTGTTGATAATCGTCTTCACGCTCTTGTAGTTCTCTATCTCCAGCATATAGCTGTATTTATAGATGAAGCGGAACCAGAATGTGAAGAAGTTGTCCTCTATCGTATAGCGGACATTTTTGGTGGAACTCTTTTCGAATAGGGGCTGTCTCTTGGTGATGACTCCGTACTCGTTTTCCAGCTTGGTCAGGTAGCCACCGATTTCCCTGCCTACCACGTTTTCTATTTCCGAACGGGAGGTCTTGCCTCTCGCTATGGCTGACAGGATCGAGAAATAGACCCCGTAATCCTTGCCGAACTCCTCGATAAGTATAGCCTTACCTTCTCCCAAAAAGATGGAGTCGGCCTTTATGATATGGTCAAGCATGGCTGACTTGGTCGTTGCCCCGGCATCCACAAGCAGCTGCACATACTTGGCCACACCGCCTGTGAAGGAAAACAGGGCCAGCAGATCTTCCGTCGTGTGTTCCGGATGGTATTCCATGAGGATTTCCTTCAGCACCGCTGGAGTGAACGGACGCACGGTCATAAAACGGGTCTGCCTGTTATACAGAGGTTCTTTCTGGTCCTTGAATATCTTCGTCATCATGGAGTATATTGAGCCGCAGACGACAAGGTTCATGTGGGCTTTCGGGCTGTATATGTCCCAGATGCGCTGCATGTCGCTGTATACTGACTTATTCACGCGGAAGAACTCCTGGAACTCGTCAATGAACAGTGTGATGGGACGTTCCGTGGAAAGTTTCATCAGAAACTCGAACACATCGGTGAAATGCTCCGCCCGTCCCATCGCGGGAATTCCCAACTTGCTCTCTATTTCAACCCGGTAATCTTCGCACAAGTCCCCTTCGGCCTTGCGTGCTACAAAGAAATAAAGGATAGGTTCGTCCTCGTATGCCTTCCATACGAGGTATGTCTTGCCGATGCGTCGTCGTCCCGTCACTACCGTGAACTGGGCGTTGTCTTTTGACATCCTGCGAATCTCGCGCAGGGATGCTATTTCTTCTGTCCTGTCAAAAAATCTCATATCCTGAATACTTTTATGCTGCTATTTCCGAAATGATCGTTTCGGAAATAGCGGTTTCGCTACTGCAAAGATAATGAGTTTTCCACAAACAGGCAGAACGTCTGCGCCATGTTCTTCTGCTCAGGCGCTGAAGAGGTCGTCGGCAGTTATTATGCTCTGGAAGCGTCCCGAGTATTCGTTCTGCTTGAGGCCGAATGTGGTCACAAGCGTCATGATGGTGGGTTTGCGGGTCTTTGTCTGTCTGCCCTGTCTATCTGGCTGTTGCCACCGAGCCAGAAATAGATTTCATGGATGCTTATTTTTCTACAAAAAAATAAAAAGTCTTGTTTTAGAAGAATAGTTGCCGACTATTTTTCTAAAACTGGCCAATTACCATGGGTTTTAGAAAAATTAGAGCGGAATGAAAAATCGAGGGGGAGTGGCCCGACGGCCGCTCCCCCTCTTTGAAAAGTGGTTGTATAGCAGTTGAGAAAGCTTCAAGTTACTTTACGTCCCACCAGATATGATGCTCGGCATCGTTGGTGCCGTCGAATGCGGCGCTGATGGCCGATTCGTAATTGACCTTGTTGGAGGCTGAGATGGCTCCGGAATATTTCAGCCTGTAAGGTATGTGGCTGATTACGACCACAGCCGGGCCGACTTCTATTTTCGGCACATCCAGACGCCTCATGTCGGACCATGCTTCAACTCCGTCTGCCATGAATCCGGAAAGCCAGCGCTGGAATACGATCTTTTCGAGCTTTTGGGCTGAAGTTCCGCCGAAGGCGACTTTGTCGGAGGCAAGGTATGCTTCAGCGCCATCGGCGCCCCACTGCGCGAATGAAGCCTTTACACCTGCTTCATAGAGGGCTTTGGCGTCGGCTGAGATCCATCCACGCTCCGCTGCTTCCGCTGCCACGAGATTGACTCTTGCCGCGGTGACGATAGGCAGCATGCCCTCGGCATCCGTGAGGGTCTCGGCGAAGTAGCAGGCCTTGCCCTCATAGTCGGAGACATTCGGTATGCCCAGCGGAATCCCGATATAGGCTTTCGGGTCGGAAGGGTCTCCGATAGGTTCGGATTTGCCGAATGGTACGAGGGAGAAGTACTTGAAAAGCCTCGGGTCATTGTATTCCTTGAGGGTCTCCACGAGATATTCATTCGGACAGAAGTTGCTGTTGTAGTTGACACCGTTGGTGTACAGAGGTGACGGTGCGTTGGAGTCGAAATGATAGATCATCGAGTCACTGTTGTCCATGATGCCTCCGTCGGCGTATGCCTGGGCAAAGCGGGCCTTGCCGACGCTCTCGGCGACATCACTGAGCTTGATGGCCATCAGCATGCGCAGCGAGGCGTTGAGCTTCTTCCACTTGCTTATGTCCCCGTTGTAGATGATGTCGGCGGATGACAGGCTTCCGCTTTCATCGAAGAGGGAGTACGCCTCCTTGAGCTTCTCGTCCAGGTATGTGTAGATGTCTTCTACCGAGTCGAATGCCGGAGTGTAGTTGTCCTCTCCCGCTCCGAGGGCCTCCTTGACAGGGATCGGGCCGAGAATGTCGGCCAGATGCATGTAGAAGTAGGCCTGAAGGGTCACTGCCGTGGCGATCTGGTTTGCACTGCTGCCGAAGCGGGACACCGCGGCATTGTTCTTCGTGGCTTCATCAGAGTTGAGGTCGATGATGTACTTGAGGTTCTTGAGCGGGTACAGGTAGTAGGAGCTCGTGTCGAATTCGAGGATGTTGAGCTTTCCGTACTGGAGAGTGTTGCGCTCCGCCATGTAGCCGTTGTACATCTGGGTCCACGGGTTGTAGTAGTAGCTGTTGAGCGTGAAGTTGTAGGTGTACTTGCACGCGTATGTGAAGAACATGTCGGTCTGGGCCTCGGACGGTTTGTTCGGGTTCTTGTTGAGGTCGCCGAAGTCTCCTATGCCGCACCCTGTCAGAAGAGCTGCGCTTATGGCTGAAGTGGCCAGAAATGCTTTTATGTTTCTCATGATAAGATTCGTTTGAAATTGTTTGACAGCATCAGAATGTGAGTTTCAGGGTCATGCCGAATGCCCTTGTGGAAGGAGCCGCACCGCCTTCGATGAAGTTGGAACCGAGCTCTGAAGGATCGATGTTCGGTGCTGCGGAATAAATCAGCCAAGGGTTGGTGGCGACGAAGGAGACGCGGGCAGCGCTCAGGCCGACATCCAGTTTGCTCAGGAAACTCTTAGGCACATCGTAGGAGAGGGATACTTCCCTGAGTTTCACGTATGTGCGGTCGAAGATGGTGGTCTCCCACACCTGGCATGCGTAGTCCTGGAAATATTCGGCTGCAGGGACATAGGTGTCCACTTCTTTGCCGTTCTTGTCCACGCCGGTCAAGTGGATACCGCCGCCGTTGGCGACCGGCTCACGTATGTTGACTCCCTTGTCGTTGACCGTGGCTGTAGTGGCCAGCAATCCTGAACCGTTGCCCCAGAGGTTGGTCCATGAGGAGATCTGTCCGCCGACGGAGAAGTCGAGAGATGCTGCGAGGCTGAAGCCCTTGTAGCGGAGCCTTGTGGAGAAGCCTCCGGTGAAGTCCGGCTGGTAGCAGCCCAGTTCCCTGTCCACGTCCGTGTTGAATGTAGGGCGTCCGTCCTCGTCGAAGATCAGGCGGCCCTGCTCGTCGCGCTCCCAAGTGTTGCCCCTGATGATTCCAAGAGGGCGGCCTTCTTCGGCCCAGAGGTAGATCCTGCTGTAGAAAGATGTCCAGTACATCTGGTATGATGAGATGCCTTCCGTGAGACGGACGAGGGTGTTGACGTTCTTCGCGAGGTTGAAATCAAGATCCCAGCTCAGATCCCTGGTGTCCAGGGCGCGTGCGCCGACCATGAACTCCACGCCGCGGTTGCGTACAAGTCCTGCGTTGAGCTTGCGGGTGGAGTACCCGGACTCTGCTGCGGAGCTTGCGTTGATGATCTGGTTGTCGTTGTCACGGTTGTAGAGGTTGATGTCTCCGTAGAAGCGGTTGCCGAACATCTTCCATTCGGTGCCGACCTCATAAGAGGTGGAGATGGTAGGCTTGATGTTGTAGTTGACCTGGGTCGCGGTTTCGTACATGGTGGAGTTGGAGCCGTACTTCGTGCCGATGGTGTAGGTCGGGTAGATGTTGTATGCTCCCATGGAAGAACCCAGCTGAGCCGCGCTCGCACGGAGCTTCCACATGTTGAGCCAAGGGGCTGAGAACCAGTTGCTCGCGATTACGGACAGGGAAAGTCCGCCGTAGAGGTAGCTGTTGTTCTCAGGGGAGAGTGTGGATGACCAGTCGTTGCGCAGAGAACCGTCCACGAAGTAGGTATCGTCCCAGCCGAGGGTTGCGGTCCCGTAGATGCTGCGCTCGGCGTAGTTGGTCTTGGTGTTGGTGACGATGGCTGTGGTGCCCGTGGACGCGCTCAGGTTGTAGAAGTTGTCTATGGACAGGTCGTAGCTGCCATTGGTATAGGCATCGATGATATCGTACTGATAGTTCCTCGCTTCGGCGAAGGCTGCCGCCTCGACTGTGAGCTTGTCGTCCACGAAGCTGCCGTCCCAGGTCAGATGCCCCTGCACGGTGTCATCCATGATGCCGCTCTGGGTCTGGCCGTAGTATGATGTGAAATTGATGGAGCCTGAAGGCCTCTTGGTCTCGCCGATGTAGTTGCGGAAGTTGGCGTTGTAGCGGACACCGGCCTTGATGTTGAACGGGAGCTTGACTGTGGCGTCAGCTGAGAACACGTTCCACTGGTAGGTGTCGTAGGTGTTGTATGCTTCGAAGAGGGCGTACGGGTTGTCGTGGTAGTTTGCCCTGTTGTTGCTCAGGCTCTTGACGTTCCATGTGCGCCAGCTTCCGTCCGGACGCTGCCAGTCCTTGTAGTCGGCGAGGTTGACGTTGGTCTGTCCCCACTGGGTGTACTCCTGGAGGACGGTGCGGTTGCCGTTGTACCCAGATGATGCCGGGTTGTGGTCGCGGCGGTAGGTGTAGAGGTAGTCCACGGAGACGTCAACCCATGATGCCGGGCTGTATTTTGCCTTGATGCTGAGGTTGCGGCGTATGGCGTCGGAGTTCGGCTGGATGCCGGTGCGCTGGTTGTTGGTGAATGACACCCTGGTGGAGAGATCCTTGTAGGATTTGGAGAACGCGATGTTGGTGACGTTGGCTACGCCGGCGCGGTAGAGGTCCCCGAGGTTGAGGTGGCTCTCCCATGTGTCGGCGATGCCGTACTTGCTGCTGGTCGGGTCAACAGAGAGCGGGGTCACATACTTGACGGAAGGGTCGAAGCGCGGTCCCCAGGATGCGTCGTTGCCGTAGTCCATTATCTTGGCGCCCTTAAGGCTTTCGATGTTGCCGCTGTAGTCCTTGAGCAGTTCGGCTGCGGAAGTGGTCCCCTTGGCTTCCCCGTAGAGGTAGCCGTACTGGCCGCCGCCGTAGAGAGTCTGGAGGTTGACATGGTTGTAGTAGGTCTCCACGGTGGTGGTGTGGCTGAAGTCTACCGTGCCCTTGCCGCTCTCGGCGGATTTGGTGGTGATGATGATGGCTCCGTCACCTCCCCTTGAGCCGTAGAGCGCTGTGGCCGCAGGGCCTTTGAGGACGTTGATGGATTCCACGTCGTCCATGTTGACGGCGTTCTTGTTGGTGATGGTGCCGTCCACCACATAGATCGGTTCGTTTACGGACAGGTTGCCGCTGGACGCGGTAGAGAGTGTGCCGGCGCCGCGGAGGACGATTTTGCCGGATGAGAACGATGAGCCGGCCCCTCCGAAGAACTGTACGCCGGCGACTTTGCCGACGATGGCGTTGCTCAGGTCGGACTGGCGGGCGATTGTGAGTTCTTCAGACGTCACTTTCTGGGTCGAATAGCCGAGGGCTTTCTGCTTGCGGGTGAGCCCCTGGGCGGTCACGACCACCTCTTCGAGGAACTCGGTGTCGGGCTCCAGAGCGATGTCGAGCCTGCTGCGTCCTGCTGTGGACACCTCAAGGGTGTGATAACCCATAGAACTTACGACCAGGACGGCGTTGCGCGGAACGGAGAGTGTGAACTTGCCGTCAAGATCTGAACTTGTGCCGTGGCTGCTCCCCTTGACGAGGACCGAGGCGAAAGGCAGGGTTTCTTTTGTCGAGGCGTCGGTCACTGTGCCGGTGACGGTGACATCCTGTCCGTATGCCCATACGGAAAACAGCATGGCCACGACAGTGAGGAAGGATCTGATTCTTTCCATAAGATCGTTTTGATTAAACAATAACTACTAATAACATTTGTTTCGATGCCGCGCGCGTTGACATCGGATGCAAACCTAAATATTTTTATAATAAAATCAAAACGCGTAAACGTTAGTCAGTCAAGTCGATATAAATAATTATTACAAATATTAATATTAATGCTTATGATTTGATACTTATACAGGGGGGGGGGTAAAACGAAATTGATACGAAAAGCGGCTCAAAAAAAATACATTTTTTTTGAGCCGCTGAAATTGAGGTGCCCGTCCGGGCTGATTATTGCCCGAGCAGGTCGAGCAGATACTCGACTTTGCGCTGGTTGCCGAGGGTTTTGCCCTTGGTGCAGGAAAGCTTGACGCAGTCGTGCCACTCGCGGAGCTCCGTGATGCGGCCGCGGGTGAGCTTGACAACTATGTTCATCGGCTCGCAGCCTGTCACGTCACAGGTGAGGAAGGTGCCGATGCCGTAGGAGTCCTGGACCCTGCCGGCGCAGTAGCGGTGGATCTCTATAGCCTTGTCGATGTCAAGCCCGTTGCTGTAGACGACCTGCTTGGTGGCAGGGTCTATGCCGAGGGAGCGGTACTTGGCTATGATCTTGTCCGTCTGCTCGAACTCGTCGCCGCTGTCCACCCTCAGTCCCCTGTACATCATGGCCATCCTCTTGGAGAGGTTGGAGAAGAACACCTTGTCTCCGAAGCAGTCGTAGAGGTAGATGCCGTTGTCGCCGTCGTAGACGTCGCTGAACTTCTTCATCACATTGAAGTTGCACTCGAACACGCCGCTGACGTTCTCTTCGAATGAGATGAGCTGGTGGGACATCGTCCCGAGCGGGGTGCACCCGTATTTCATCGCGAACCAGACATTCGAAGTGCCGATGAATTTTCCGGGACCGTCCATCTGGCGGGCGGTCTGCTCCATTACTCTGACGACCATGTCCTGATGGGCGAAACTGAAGCGGCGGCGCGTGCCCATGTCTCCGAGTTTCAGCCCGTTCTCGATGATCTTGACCGTCTTCTGCATGCTGCGCTCCTGCTCTAGGGCGGCATCGTAATTGTCGAAGTCGCCCCTCAGGGAGTGGATGAGTTCGGAGATGCAGGAGAGCAGAGGCATTTCCCACATTATCGTGGAGAACCATTTGCCCTTGACGCTGATGTCGAGATGCCCTTCTGCATCCTGCCTAATGCTGACCTCATCCGGGTTGAAGCGGTAGCCGCGCAGAAAGGTGAAATACCATATCGGCAGGAACACGCACCTGCCCCTCATGAATTCCACCTCCTCGTCGCTGATGACCACATTTCGCATCATCTCCACCTGCTCCCGCAACAGAAGGTCGAAGCCCTGCGGGTATCGGTAGGCGTTGCGGTCGTAGAAAGTGTACTCCACTTCTGCGCGCGGATATGTCTCCAGTATGTAGTACTGGCAGGTGAAGGTGTAGAGGTCGTTGTCTGTGAAGTGACGTATTATCTGCTCCATTATTTTTCTGCGTTGTACGGGAGCACCCTGCCCGGTTTGTCGAACTTGAGCCTTGCCCCCTCCTGACGTACGTCATCTGCGGAGTAGGTGATGGTCCAGGTGTCCATGGTCATGAGTTCCCAGAGCCTGTCGGCCGTCATGGGGGCGGCGAAGCGTATCTGGATGCTCGGCACGAGGCTGTCGTTGAGCCTGAGGTAGAGACCTATCACACCCTCTTCCTTTGAGAGATGGTTGCTCAGGAACGGCAGGGCCCTCCTGACTATAGGCTTCTCGTAGTTCTGGTCGGCGATTTCGTAGATGAACTGCGGCTGCCCGGCATAGACTTCGCTGCGTTTGCGGATGACGGTCGTGTCGCCCTGAGGATATTTCCCCCTGTATTCGGCGGTGAAGGTGTCGAACATGCTGTGGAGGTAGTCGGCAACAGGGATCACCTTCTCGCCCTTCTCCATCCTCACGAATTTGAAGTCGACAGGGGTTGATTTGACTCCGCCTCCGTGTACGGGCATGTCGAGGGTCTTCTTCTCCACTATCTGGCGGAACCATTCTTCATCGGCCTGCTCGTCCGGGGCCATGTAGACCCTCACGATGAGCGGGCAGTCGTACTCCGACTCCAGGCCGAAGATCTTTTTGCCGCTCATGCGCATCTGCAAGCCGAGGAAGTTGAGGTCAATCCTGTCGGACATGTGCTCGGTGCGTATGGTGACGCACTTGATTTCCGGATATTTGGCCGGGTCCGGGCTTTCCACCCTGAAGTGGGACGGCACGAACACCTCCGCCTGCACCTTGTCGGCCGTGGTCACTGAAGGGTCGAAGCTGACCACCACGGTGTGGCTTCCGACGTAGGTCTTGACCCCGTGCACGCCGCGCACCTTCTCCATGCGGGCCTTGAATGCCATGGAACTTCCGTAGCACTTGACGGAGCGCAGGTTCTTGATGGTCACTGTCTCAAGGGCCATGTTCTCCGTGGTGCCCCAGGTCTCGTTGATGGTAGGGAGCTCGAACTTGCCGCCTGCAATGGCCGCCACTGTCACCAGCACCACTGCAAGTATCGCAGGCAGGAAGCGGGTGAACCTGCGGCATTTCTCGCTTTCTCCCGGCTTGACTCCGATTGCGAGGGCCTTGCTCGGGCAGGCTGCCACGCACTCTCCGCAGAGGGTGCAGTCTACCGAGGTCACTTTGTCTCCGAATGAAGGCACGTCGATGCCGTAAGGGCAGTTCTTGCGGCAGGAGTAGCAGCGGTGGCTGCACTGGGCCTGGTTGATGGTGACCCCGAGGATCTGGAGTTTTGGACGGCTGTGAAAAATCTCAAGCAGATACCCGGCCAGGCAGTATGCCCCGAGGTACCAGAACCATGCGATGTGCACCCCGAGAAGGTTCAGCGCCCAGCAGATGCCGGCGAGAAGCACTAGCCATGCCCAGTATTTGAGCGAGTTGGACACGGCCCCGAGCGGGCAGATGTATTTGCACCAGAAGCGGTCTATCACGATGCCGAGCAGCAGCACGACTCCGAGACTGACCAGGGACATCCAGAGGGTGATCTCCCCCTTGAATCCTGTCGCCACGGCGTAGTACGGGTCGAGGTTCTTGCAGAAGAGCTCGCTGGCGCTGACCGTCATGTAGACGATCCAGAAAAGCAGGACGTATTTGACGATGCGCAGGATCTTGTCTGCGATGCTGCCGTTGGTGATCGCTACAGCCTTGAGGCCGATGGCCTCGCGGAGTTTCTTCAGGAGATCCTCGATCGAGCCTATCGGGCAGAGGTATCCGCAGAAGAGCTTGCTGAAGAATATCACTGCGGCGGCGAGGGCGATGCCCATCATGATCTGCATGGTGGTCATCGAGCACGGGAGAGAACCCTTCACAATGAAGGTGGTCAGAGCCTGTAGACCGCCGAAAGGGCAGTATTTCTCAGGGTCCGGGGTCTCAAGTCCGAGGACTTTGGCCCCCAGGCCGCTCAGGAAGAAGAGCAGGAGTGCCAGCACACCCCACTGGAGGGCGTATTTCTGCCAGTTTGTGCAGAAGGTCGATTTTTTGTTGGCCATGGTGCGGGATTATTTTTCTGGTGTTATTCCGAGTTTCTTGAGGAGTGCCTCCGGCTGCGGGTCGTGCCCGCGGAAGTTGCGGTAGAGCACGGCCTCGTCCTCGGTGCTGCCGCGGGAGAGGATGTTCTTGCGGAAGGCGTCGGCGGCTTCCCTGCTGAAGATACCTTTCTCCTCGAAGAGTGAGAATGCGTCCGCTTCAAGGACTTCAGCCCACTTGTATGAATAGTATCCGGCGGAGTATCCTCCGGAGAAGATATGGCTGAAGGATGTCGAGATGCAGGTGCCTTCCACTCTCGGCAAGGTCAGAGCAGGAGCGAGGGCCGCTTTCTCTACCTCCACGGTGCTTTTGCTCACCGGAGAGGAGATGTCGTGCCAGGCCATGTCGAGCAGGCCGAACTGTAACTGGCGTACCTGCAGGTAGGCTGCAAGGTAGTTCTTGGAGGCTACGAGCTTATTTATAAGGGAGTCGGGAATTTCTTCGCCCGTTCTGTAGTCTTTGGCGAACGGCTTGAGGAAATCAGGCTCGTATCCCCAGTTTTCCATGATCTGGGACGGGAGCTCCACGAAATCCCGGGCTACGCTCGTGCCTGTCTGCGAAGGGTATCTGCCTTCGGCGAGCATTCCGTGCAGGGCGTGTCCGAACTCATGCAGGAAGGTGGTGAGTTCGTAATGTGTGAGCAGTGACGGGCTGTCGGATGTCGGCTTGCTGAAATTGGTCACGATGCTTATGAACGGCCTGTACTCCCGTCCGCCGCGGATGCTCTGCTCGCGGAAGGCGGTCATCCATGCCCCGCCGCGCTTGCTTGCGCGGGGGAAGAAGTCGGCGTAGAAAAGGGAGAGATGCCTCCCTGCGGAGTCGCTCACCTCGTAGACCTTGACATCCTTGTGGTAGCCGGGGATGTCCGGCCTTTCGGTAAAGCGCAGCCCGTAGAGCTTTGTGGCAAGCCCGAACACGGCGTCGATGCAGTTTTCAAGGCGGAAGTAAGGCTTGAGCGCCTCGTCGCTTACCGAATATTCGGCTGCCTTGTATTTCTCTGACCAGTAACTGAAGTCCCAGGCCTTCAGCTCGCGGCCCTTGTAACCGTTCTGGCGGGCATAGGAGAGAACCTGCGCCACTTCTTCGCGTGCGGCAGGCAGGGACGGGGTGAGGAGGGCTTCCAGAAGGGCGTTGACGTTGTCCATGTTCTTGGCCATCTTGTCTTCGAGAGCGTAGTCTGCGTATGTCTTGTAACCAAGGATGTTGGCGATCTTCAGACGCAGGTCAGCTATCTGGCGGCAGATCTCGGAGTTGTCGTACCGGCCTCCGAACGCTCTTGAGTTGTATGCCATGTAGAACTTGCGGCGCAGGTCGCTGCGCGAGCTGTACTGCATGAACGGCGAGTAGCTCGGATAGGAGAGGTCGAATGTCCATCCGCTCTGTCCCTTCTCTGCGGCTGTGGCTGCGCCCATCTCGCGTACATACTGCGGAAGTCCTTCGAGATCCTTCTCGTCCGTGAGGTTGAGGCTGAAGGCGTTGGTGGCGGCGAGCAGGTTCTTGCTGAACTGGAGTTGGAGCAGGGAGAGCTGCTCCTCATAAGAGCTGTAGGTCTTCTTGTCCTCATCGGAGAGCAGGGCTCCTCCGCGGACGAAGTCCTTGTAGGTGTCGTCCAGGAGTTTGAGCTGGTCCTTGTCGAGTCCCAGACTCCCGCGCTTGTCCCATACGGCCTTGATGCGGCTGAAAAGGACCGGATTCAGTGAGACGTACATCGAGTATTCTGTCATCATCGGGGAGAGCTTCTCGGCGATCTCCTGCATCCGGTCATTGCTGTCCGCTTCGAGGAGGTTGTAGAAGATTCCCGACACGTCGTTGAGGGTCTGTCCCGCGTATTCGAGGGCTTCCAGAGTATTGGCGAACGTAGGTTCGTCGGGATTGCCGGTTATGGCGTCTATCTCGGCCTTGGCCGAGGCTATGGCCGCCTCGAATGCCGGCATGTAGTGTTCTGTCCGGATCTTGTCGAACTGGGGTGCCCCGTAAGGGAGCGGGGACTTGGTCAAAAGAGGGTTTTCCATCTCACAATTGTCGCACTGGTTTATTTCTCTGAGCAGGTTGTGTGCACGAGCATAGTTCCGCAGAGTCCAGAGGACGAAGCGGATGTCCACGTTGACGCACCTATTGTAGTCTTCTGTCCAACTCACGTCGCCGGCAAGGGACTCCTTGTTGCCGTCGAAGGCGAGGCCGACTATCTCGCCCCGGGCATTGAGTACAGGGGAGCCGGAGTTGCCGCCGGTGATGTCGTTGTCGCTGAGGAAGTCCACCGGCAGGTCGTTGCCCTCTGCCACGGACTTCTCCAGTATGGACTTCCACTCCGGCAGGAGGTGAAAATCGTAGCTGCTGTCTTCCTTGGCGAGGATTTCTGAGGCGAAGGTCTGCCACGGGAGCATGGCCCCGTCGCGCTCATAGCTCTTCACGTTGCCGTAGGTGATGCGCATGGTGGAGTTGGCGTCCGGGTACTGCGGTATGCCCTGGCTCTCGCGGAACCGGTAAAGGGCGGCGGTGTACTCCTTCTCCACGGTGCGCAGCGGCCTGTCGCCCTCCGCGGCCTCCACGTCCTTGTTGAAGTCTACAATGCTCACATCGGTGAAGAACTTGTATATGCGGTCCTCTGTCGTCATCTGCGAGTCTGTCCAGAGCCACTCCGTCATGGCGTCCCAGTCCTTGCCGAAGCGCCCGTAGACCTCTTTCTGGAAAGGGCCCCAGAGGTGCTTGTCCACATGTTCGTAGTAGTTGCGCAGGCTGTAGCGGAAGAGCTCCTTCTCCAGACGCATGTCGAGGGTGGCGTATTCAGCGGCCTCGTCCCTTTTGGCCTTGCTCTTCAGGCGCGTGGCTATGAGGGCCAGCCTGGTGCCGCGGAACATGGTCTCGCGGAACCAGATGCGGTTCTTCTCGGCCTTTGCCACGGCTTTGTATTTCTTCTGGAGCTCCTTGGCGAGCGCGCGGCCCTCCTTGTCCAGCCCGCGCTCCAGGGCTTTCTTCTCCTTGACCACCTCGAACCTGCGGCAGCACTGCTCCAGACCCTCGTTGTTTTCCTGGACATTGCTCAGGGAGAAGAAGCGGTCGGAGTACTTGAGTCTTACATCGGGGTCTGCGTCCATCCATTTCTTCATTATGGCCATCTGGTCGGCGCGCACCTTGTTCGTTATCGGCAGGGAGACGTTGAGCAGATAGTTCACCTTGGCTGAAGACGAGTATCGTGCCGTCGAGCCGGGATAGCCGAGTATCATGGTGAAATCGTCCGGCTTGACACCTTCGGTGCTGATGGCAAGGTGGCGCTTCGGGTGCATCGGGACGTTGATTTCCGAATACTCCGCGGGTTTGCCCTCCGGGGAGGCGTATATGCGGTACATGGCGAAGTCGCACTTCTGCTGCGGCCATTCCCAGTTGTCGATGTCTCCGCCGAAAGCCGCGATGCTCACAGGCGGTGCCGCTACGAGGCGTACGTCGGCATATACTTCATACAGAGCGAGATAATATCTGGATCCGGCCCACATCGAACTCAGCGAAGCCTTGTAGCCGCTGGCGGTGCGGTATTTGCGCTCGATCAGGCTGCTGATGCGTCTCGCCCCGTGGGGCCGGCCAGCCGCCTTCTCATTTTCTATCAAGGCGTTCACCTCATCCGTGACGTCAAGCACCTTCTGGAGGAACCAAGCCTTCTTGCCCGGGATCGGAATCTCTTCCGACATGACATCGGCGAAGAATCCGTCCTCAAGATAATTATGCTCCGATGTGCTCAGGGCATGGACGTCTCCGTATGCGCAGTGGTGGTTGGTGATGAGCAGCCCCTTGTCGGAAATCATGCTTCCGGTGCATCCGAAGTCAAGGGAGACGATGGCGTCCTTGATGGAGCCCTTGTCCGCATCGTAGATTTCTCCGGCCTGAAGCTTGAGGCCGGCTTCTTGCATTTTTCTCGCGAGGGCTTCGGAGATGGAGTTGACCATCCACATCCCTTCGTCGGCCATGGCGATCACAGAGCTGAGAGACAGCAATATGGTGATGGCGAGTCGTCTTGTTTTCATTTCGGTGGTGATTAAAATGTAATGGAATCTGATGATTTTACCTGATGTCCACAAAAATAAGAACAAATAATGACTTTATTTTTAATAAAAAATTTATTTTTGCGAAAACTCAGTAAAAAGCCGTGTCGATTCAACTCAAATCCTTTCTGGCTACCGTGTCGCTGCTTGCAGCCGCCTGCCTTCTGCTCCCGGCCCGGGCACAGAACACGTATTTCAATGTAAGCGGCATCGTCAAAGACGCATCTTCCGGCGAGCCTCTTGCCGGTGCTGTTGTAAACGTGGAAGAACTCTGGGCCGTCACCGCGGATGACGGCAAGTTCACCGTGGAGCGTGTAAGCCCGGGCAAATGCACTCTCAAGGCATCCCTGCTCGGCTACGTGGACATGGCGATGCCCCTTGATGTCAAGGGAGAAGTCAAGAATCTGGAAATCAAGATGCAGGTCAGCACCCTGGCGCTCAAGGAGGTGGTGGTCACGGCACAGCGCCCCCAGGACGGGACGGGGACTGTCCACAACGTGGGACGGGACGCTCTCAACCAGTTGCAGCTGAGCAATATGACTGACATGACCGCCCTTCTCCCGGGAGGGAAGACCTCCAATCCGGACCTGACTTCGTCGGGGAGCTTCTCCATCCGCTCCGCCGGTGCCACGGCGGGCAACGCGGCCTTCTCCACAGCCGTCGAGGTGGACGGGGTGAGACTGGGCAACAACGCCTCCTTCAGCCAGATGTCCGGAGTGGACACCCGGAGCGTCGCCGTGGACAATGTCGAGTCGGTGGAGGTGATCTCCGGCGTACCTTCGGCAGAATACGGGGATTTCGGTTCGGGCATGGTCAGGATCCATACTAAACGGGGCCGCACACCGCTCAGCTTGATTTTTACCGTAAACCCGAGAACCTGGCAGACATCAGTCTCCAAAGGGGTCGGCCTTCCCGGGGACAGGGGCGTGCTCAACCTCAGCGCCGAATGGGCCAGGGCAACGAAGAAACTCACCTCCCCTTACGAGTCATACACCCGCCGCGGGCTGGGCCTCACTTACTCCAACACCTTCGCCAAAGTGCTGCGCTTCGAGGCCGGTGTCAACGGCAACCTGGGCGGGATGGACAGCAAGGACGACCCTGACGCCTTCGTGGGAGAGTATTCCAAGGTACGGGACAACACACTGAGAGCCAACACCTCCCTGACCTGGCTTCTCAACCGTCCCGCTGTCACGGACCTCAAGGCGGAGGCATTCGTGAACTATGCCGACAACCTCTCGCACTACCACGAATACAACTCCTCCGCCTCGCAGCTTCCTGCGGTGCACTACGAGCAGGAGGGCTACAGTTACGCGACCCTTCTCCCCTCGGGGAAATATTTCTCCGACAGGATGGTCGATTCGCGCGAACTGGACTACGGCGCATCCCTCAAATATTCCCTGGTGAAGCGCCGGGACGGGTACAAGAGCGCATTTAAGGGCGGAGTGCAGTGGAAAGCCAACGGCAATGTGGGCGAGGGCGAGTACTACCTCGACCCGGCCCTCGCTGCCGACGGGTACAGGCCCCGCCCGTACAGGGACTACCCGTTCATGCACAACATTTCAGCATACGTCGAGGAGGACTTCACCTTCCCCTTCGGGCTTGAGTTGACTGCCGGCCTGCGCATGGAGGATGTCATCGTCAAGGGGTCCGACTACAACAATGTCCGGTCCTTCTCTCCGCGCCTCAATGCCAAGTGGCAGATTAACAATAATTTCGCAGTCCGCGGGGGCTGGGGCACGGCGGAGAAGCTCCCTTCGTTCTACATACTTTACCCGAAGCGGGAATATAGGGACATCCTCGTGGGAAGCGGCTACGATGCTGCCGGGCAGTTATACTATAAATATTATACGATACCCTATAAGATAGAGTACAACCCGGATCTGAAGTGGCAGCGCAACGAAAACGCCGAAATAGGAATCGACGCCACGCTGCTCGGCACGGACGTGTCGCTGGTCGCGTTCAGCAACATCACACGCAACCCTTACCGCTTCACCAACAACTACTCCGTGGTGGTGCTGGAAAGGGAAGGGTTGACCGACCGCACCTTCGTGGCCACGCGCCGCCAGGACAACGGTGCCCCGGTGTACAGGGCCGGAGCCGAACTCACGGCCGACTTCCCGGAGATAAAGCCCCTGCGCACCTCGCTCAGGCTCGATGCGTCATACAGCTGGTCCAAGACCGATGATGCCGGACTCTATTATTATTACAACGACGGCTGGTCGCACAGCTCTCTGCCGGGACGCTCATACCAGTATGTCGGGGTGTATGCCAACGGGGGAGGCTCCAACATGATGGTCCGTGGCAAAATCTCCCGCTCGCTTGACGCCAACCTCACGGCGATAACCCACATCCCGGAAGCCAGGCTCGTGATCACCTGCCGCATAGAGGCTTCCATATTCTCCCGCTCGATGAACATCCCGGCCGGAGGTGAGGACGCCCTGTATCCTGTGGCTTACCTTGATGTCGAGGACGACACTCCTGTGCTCCATCCTTTCACCGCTGACATGAAATACGACCCCGCGTTCCGGGATCTTGTCATCAAGCCCAACAACGACTACCTCTTCAACCTCGACGGCTACGGGGCTTATGCCTCGGCCAATCTCAATGTGACCAAGGAGATGGGCGACCACTTCAGCCTCTCGTTCTTCGCCAACAACTTCACCAACTCACGCCCTTATGTCGTGTCGCTGGCCACAGGGGTGGGCGCCATATTCACCCCGGCCTTCTATTACGGACTCACATGCAGAATCAAGTTATGAAGAAGATCCTTATGCTCCTTGTGGCCCTGCCGCTGCTGCTCTCATCATGTATGGATCTCACCGGAGAGAATCCTTACGAGGCTGATCTCCAGACGTTTTCTTTCCGTCTGACTCTTCCCGCCCCATACTCGGGGAAGGATTTGACGGGAGTGGAGGTTGCGGTGACCAATGTCAACGACAACTCTTCCTATACCGCCCTCTGCGATGCTTCCGGCTCTGTCTCCCTGCGGCTTCCAGCCGGTCTGTACATGGTCAGCGTCTCGGCGGACATAGACGGCCTGCACTTCAACGCATCCAAGAGCGGGATTGTCCTGTCCGCCGGGGAGGTGTCGCTGGACTTGCCTCTCAAGGAAAGCCGTTCCGGTGACATCGTCATAAAGGAGATATACTGCGGCGGCTGCATGAAACTTCCGCAGGAGGGGACGTATCAGTCAGACAGTTACATGATCCTGCACAACAACACTAATCACACCGTCTACCTCGACAGCCTGTGCTTCGGGACGCTGGACCCCTACAACTCCAACTCAGCCACCGTCTGGGAGGATGACATCGAATTCAGCCCTGTCATCCAGGCCGTGTGGCAGTTCCCCGGGGACGGGAAGAGCTTTCCGCTGGAAAAGGGGCAGGATGCAATAGTGGCCATCATGGGGGCGATCGACCACACCGCCCAGTACCCCCTGTCGGTCAATCTCAACCGCAGCGACGTCTTCGCCTGCTACAGCCCGACATATTTCCCGAACACGAAATATCATCCGGCCCCCGGCGACAAGGTGCAGCGCGACCGTTATATGAATGTGGTCATAAAGACCGGGCAGTCCAACGCCTACACATTCTCGATCAACTCCCCGGCGGTCGTGATATTCCGTGCCGAAGGGCAGACGATACAGGAGTTCGTTTCCGGAAGCGACAATGTGATCTACAAGCCGGGCAGTTCCAAAGACAAGGTGGTCTGTTTGCCCAACGGGTGGGTGATAGATGGGGTCGAGGTCTTCAACGGCCAGTCTTCGGCCAACAAGAAACGCATCAACTCATCCATCGACGCATCTTACGTGACCCTGTCCAACGTACACGAGGGCAGGACCCTGATGCGCAAGGTCAACGAGAGCCGTTCGGCTGAACTCGGATACGAGGTCCTGATGGATACAAACAACAGCGGAAATGATTTCTATGAGCGTGAGTCACAGTCAATCAAAGAATAGCACCCGGCGTCTGGCACTGTGTGCGGCCGGAGTGTGCCTGAGCCTTGCGGCGGGGGCGCAGCAGCGTTATGAGACGCTCATCCGCGTCAACCCGTGGAACTCCGGAGTCAATGCCGCGGGCATGAGGCAGGACAGCACCGCCTTCTCCAACGCGGAGGCCGGGGGAGTGTACCGCAGCGGGGATTTCCGCAGCCGCAGTGATGCCGCCACCGAATGGGCGGCTTCCGCGCAGGCCAGGACGCTGACCCATCTGGAGAAGTTCTCCATGAGGGGGGCTTTCTCTTTTGAGGACAAGGAGGCGTATGATGCCTGCGGATCCATGATGATGGGCAGCGGGAGGTTCCCTGTGGATGTGCTTGAGTTCACGCCGGGGCGCAAGACGTATCAGACATATAATATGTACGGGGCGATTTCCGTGGATGTGGCGCCGCAGTGGAGGGTCGGGGCAGGTCTTGATTTCACTTCGCGCAATGCGGCGAAACTCAAGGATCTGCGCTACACGGGATATGCGCTGGACATGGTGGTGACTCCTTCGCTGATGTACCATTCCGGGGGTTTTGGCGCAGGGTTGTCCGCGATATATGAGAGAAATACGGAGACTGTCTCTGCGGAGCAGATCGGGTCGGCGCAGAACGCCCCAACGGCTTTTTTCAACGAGGGGCTGTACCTTGGCAATCTGCAGGCGTGGACGGGGAGCGGCACGCGGCTCAGCGAGCCGGGCGTGAGCGGCCTGCCCGTAGTGCAGGACGCTCTCGGGGCTGCAGCGCAGCTGCAGCCGTGCCGCTCCGTCTATGCCGAGGCATCTTTCCGCTATCTTCGCGGCAGGGTGGGCGAGAGGCAGACCATCTGGTACCGCTATTCCGGCCCTTCGGCCTCCGCGCGCTTTGAGCTGCGCCCGGGCCGGCATGTCATCCGTCTCCTCGGAGAGTGGCAGCGCCTTTCCAACCGCGAGAGCGTCCTCGACAAGGTCGTCGAGGGCGGTGTCACCATCACCCGCAACTATGGCAGCAACAACATCTACCGCCGCAACTCCATCGGCTCGTCCCTGGAATATGAATATGTCGGAGAGACGGTCGAGCTGCGCTCCGGCGTGTCTTATGGTCTGCTTCAGGAGATCTCAACTCCTCTCTACCCTTATGTCTACACCCGTGAGCAGCACACCTGGTCTGCATTCGCTGATGCTCTCGTACGTCTAGGGACTTTCGAAATAGGGGCCGGAGCTGCCTATAAGAGGGGCAGCGCTACGGACGAAATGCGCCTTGCAGGTGACACGTCTTCCTTAGTATCAGCGGCTTACCGTCTTCAGGACTGGTATGATGCCGCTTCGGAATATGCAACGGTGCCGCGCCTTTGCGCATCTGTTTCATTGCGCTGGTATTTCTTCCGTACCTTGTACGCCCAGGCTTTCTGGGACTATGCCCGCGCTTTTGAAGCGGAATATCTCTCCGGGCCGTTCCGTTGGGACGCCGGAGTCAAACTCGGATACAACTTTTAACAACACAGTACAATGAAGACAAAAGCAATTCTCGGAATCGCGCTGCTCTCTTTTGTGGCGGCCGTTTCCTGCAAGAAGGAGGAGGAAGGACCTCTGACTTCAATCACCTATCAGGGCGAGACCTACAAGGTCGTGCAGCTCGCCGACGGCAAATACTGGATGGCGGAGAATCTCCGCTACGTCCCTGAGGGACTGACCGTCTCAGACGATGTCAACAACATTACAGGCGTATGGTATCCTGTCACCACCGACGGCACCAACATGTCTTTCGACAAGACTGCCGTGGCTGAGGCGGGCTATCTTTACTCTGCTGATGTGGCTTTCGGAGAGGCCGTGACCGCTGACAATTATGACAAGTTCGCAAAGGTGCGCGGCATCTGCCCGGAAGGCTGGCACATTCCTGACTTCGATGACTGGTTCACCCTTATCGGCCACACCTCAAACAGCAAGGTGATCCCTGACAATCCTGAGGCTCCGTACTACGATGCCGACCTTAAGGGTTTCGGCTCCATCAAGAAGGCCGCTGCCGACGGGCTTGTGTTCCCTGTCACCGGTATGGTCAACGTAACCAATAAAGCTGCCGTGAAGGGAACCCTCAGCGGTGCCACCGGCAAGGCTCCGGACAGGAAGATGAATACGGAGTATATCCTCGGCTCTTCCGCCTATAAGGCTGCGACGGACAAGAGCGGCAATATCACCAATTTCCAGTACTATTCTGTGATGACCAACCGTGTCAACGGCACCCTGAATATCGCCTATTCGGGCTATCGTTTCGGCTGCGCCGTGCGTTGCGTCAAGGACAATTAGACCGGATGTCCGCAAGCTTGCGGGGGAGTGCCGTCAAAGGGTGCTCTCCCGTTTCTTTTTTACGTTTTTAATTCCTAAATTTGCGGCGCTTACGGCTGAAGATAATTTATTTAGATAACACACTAATGTCAAACTCCAAATTTTCAGTAAAGTATTGTGTCCTTCTGCCCCTTGTGCTGATCGTTACAATTCTTCTCTGGGCCCTGCCTGTCAGCGCCTTCGGTATCGAGGGTCTCACTGTAGTGCAGCAGAGGATGATCGCCATCTTCATCTTCGCAGCCCTCATGTGGATGTTCGAGATCATCCCGAACTGGACCACTTCCCTCATTGTCATTGTCGTGATGCTCCTGACGGTATCCAACAAGGGCATAAAGATTTTCTGCGACCCTGAGGCCGGCACTCTCGTTGACTACAAGAGCATCATGGCTTCTTTCGCCGATCCTGTGGTGATGCTCTTCATGGGCGGATTCGTCCTTGCCATCGTGGCTTCCAAGTACGGGATGGACGCGGCCATAGCCAAGTTCCTTCTCGGGATGTTCGGCAAGCGTCCGAAGTTCGTGCTTCTCGGATTCCTCATCGTCATCAGTGTGTTCTCGATGTTCATGAGCAACACCGCCACCGCCGCGATGATGCTCGCGTTCCTCGCCCCTGTGCTCAAGTCCCTTCCGGACGATGAGACCGGCAAGGTGGGCCTCGCCCTCTCCATCCCTGTCGCCGCCAATCTCGGCGGTATCGGCACCCCTATCGGCACCCCTCCTAACGCCATCGCGCTCGGGGCCCTTGAGAACGCCGGTTACACCATCAACTTCGTGGACTGGATGACCAGGATGGTGCCGTTCGTCATCATCATGATAGCCATCGCCTGGGTTCTTCTCCAGCTGTTCTTCCCTTTCAAGTCCGACAGGATTGAGCTGAAGATCGAGTCCAAGGCCGGCAAGAAGGACTGGAGAACTTATGTCGCATGGATCACCTTCTTCGTGACCATTCTCCTCTGGGTGACTGAGTCCATAACCGGCATCAACTCCAACATCGTGGCGCTCATCCCGCTTGCCGTTTACACCTGCACCGGAGTCTTCTCCAAGGAGGAGATCAAGGAGATCAACTGGAGCGTGCTCTGGCTCGTGGCCGGAGGTTTCGCCCTCGGTACCGGTCTCAACAAGACAGGTCTTGCCGCCACCCTCATCAACGCGATTCCGTTCAGCACGATGAATGTGGTGCTCGTCATGGTGGTTGCCGGATTCATCTGCTACTTCCTTTCCAACTTCATCAGCAACTCCGCCACTGCGGCTCTTCTCGTGCCGATCCTTGTGGTTGTGGGCACTGCGATGTCCGACCCTTCAGCTGCCAACAACGCGCAGTTCGTGGGCCTCGGAGGTATGTACGCCATGATTCCGTTCATCGCCGTGTGCGCCTCCATCGCCATGCTTTTCCCTATCTCCACTCCGCCGAACGCCATCGCGGCTTCCACCGGTCTGGTGCAGACCAAAGACATGGCCAAGGTGGGCATAATCATCGGCGTGGTAGGATTTGTCCTCGGATACTTCCTGCTTACAAAGATTTTCCCTTTTACAGCATAATATGGACATAAAGAAGATACTTGCAGTATCACTTCTCTCTCTGACCGCCGCCTCCGCCTTTGCGCAGGGCGGCGCTCAGTTGAAGTGGTACGGCTTCGTGCGCAACTATTTCGCCTACGACAGCCGTGAGACCGTGGCCGGTACGGAGGACCTGTTCACCTACTTGCCAAAGGATGAAAAGATGGTTGACGGGGTTGACCTCAACGAGGTGAGCTCATTCCGTTTTGCCGCCCTCACTTCCCGTCTGGGGCTTGATGTGAGCGGCTATGAGGTTGAGGGCTGGAAGGCCGGGGCCAAGATCGAGGCCGATTTCTATGCCGGTGTCACGGGGGTTTCCGGAACCGCTTTCCTGCGTCTGCGTCAGGCATATATGACCATGAAAAAGGGTAGCGTGGGGCTCAAAATCGGCCAGGCCTGGCATCCGCTGGCCGCCGATATGCCTGATGTCGTTTCCCTCAACGCCGGTGCTCCGTTCAATGCGTTCAACCGTTCCCCTATGGTTCTTGTGGACTATGGTGTCGGCGGGGGTTTCTCCCTCAGCGCAGCCGCCATCTGGCAGATGCAGTACAACTCGGCCGGCCCTGGCGGACAGTCGGCCAACTATATCAAATACGGCTGCATCCCGGAACTCTACCTTGGGCTGAACTACAAGGATGGCGGTTTTCTCGCCCGTGCCGGCGTGGACATGCTCTCCATCAAGCCGCGCCGCTATGATGAGGCCGGCACAAAGAAGGTCAGCGACCGCATCACCACCCTCACTCCGTATGTCTATCTCCAGTATTCGGAGGACAAACTGATGCTGCGTGCCAAGAGCACTTTCGCACAGGCCGGTGAGCACCTCAATTTCAACGGCGGTTATGGGGTCTCCGCCATCAACTCCGACGGCAGTTGGGATTACACCCCGACCCGCAACTCTTCTTCCTGGGTTAGTGTGCGTTACGGGAGGAAACTTCAGGGCGTGTTCTTCGCCGGTTATGTCAAGAACTTCGGCACTGCCGAGGAATTGGCGGACCCATCCATGCTGTATTTCAGCAAGAACAGTTTCTCCAACCTCAATTCTCTCTGGAGGATCACCCCGACCGTGGTCTACAATCTCGGCAAGATCCAGTTCGCCCTTGAGTATGAACTCACGAGCGCGCAGTACGGCAAGTTCGGCTCCTCCGACAAGTCCGGCCTTGCCACGCAGGACCTGCATTGGGTCACCAACAACCGCCTTCAGGCGATGGTTAAGTACAGTTTCTAGGCTTTTTGTATCATAAAGTATTGGCCGGCGCAGGTGTGCCGGCCTTTTTTTGTCTGATTTTCATTATATTTGCGGCATCTATGGCACTATTGTTAATTTATCTTCTTGGCGCCATGAGCATTTCTTTCATGTGCTCGGTGCTTGAGGCTACCTTGATGTCCACACCTATCTCATACATCACGATGAGGGAAGAGGAGGGATATAAGCCGGCCGTCAAATTCAAGAAATTCAAGCAGGAGAGTTCCCGCCCTATCGCGGCCATCCTGTCGTTGAACACCATAGCCAACACTATCGGCGCCGCGGGTGTCGGTGCACAGGCGACGGCGGTGTTCGGATCACAGTGGTTCGGTCTGATAAGCATCATCACCACCGTGCTCATCCTCGTGTTCTCCGAGATCATACCGAAGACCATAGGCACTTCCTACTGGAAATCCCTGATGGGCTTCGCCACCAAGGTGATCTCTGTGCTGATTGTCATCATGTACCCTCTTGTGATCATGGTCGAGGGCCTCTCCAAACTCATCACTCCGAAGTCAAATGAGGCTGTAGTCTCCCGCGAGGAGGTGAGCGCGATGGCCAACGTGGCCGAGGAGGAGGGCGACCTTGAGGAGGACGAGAACGCCATCATCCAGAACCTCATAAGCATGGACGAGGTGACCGCTTCTGATGCTATGACCCCGCGTGTGGTGGCGGCCATCGCACCTGAGTCCATGACCATGCGGGCCTTCTACAAGGACAAGCGCTATCTTCACCATAGCCGTATCCCTGTATATGCCGACAATGACGAGTACATTACGGGTTATATTTTGAGAATGGATGCCCTGCAGCTGCTTGCCGACGACAAGTTCGACCAGACTCTCGGCAGCATAAAGAGGGACATCGCCTCTTTTGCCGAGGACACTCCTCTTGACAAGATCTGGGACGAGATGCTCAGCAAGGACGAGCAGATAGCCGTGATAATCAATGAATACGGCAGCTTCCAGGGTATTCTGACCCTTGAGGACGTAATCGAGACGCTGCTCGGAAGCGAGATCGTTGACGAGAAGGACACGGTCCGTGACATGCAGCAGCTCGCCCTTGACAAATGGCACAAAGTCCACCCGGAGCACTCTGCGTCTGACGGCGCTGCGGCTGGTGCAGCTGCTTCTGGCTCCACAACTGGCTCTGAGTCTGGCACTGGTACTGGGTCGGGGTCTTGACTCGGTATTGGTTCCGACATTTAGAAGTTGTTCTTATTTAGGGCAGGCAAATTCAAGACAGTTTCCGAGTCCGCATCCGGTGCCAGCGCTGACTATGGTCCGGCGAGGTCATGAGCTGAATCCATGGCAGGCTGGTGTGCTGGCGACAGCTGTGCCTGTCTGGCCTGCGCCGTTTCTTGGCCGCCGATGACGTTTGTCCGGGCGAAAGCGGTCTTCCCCGGACAAAACCTATCTTCCCGGCTGTTTGTCTGGGCGAAGTGGCGTTTGGGTGGACAAACCGGAGTGGCTCGGGATAGGAAAGTGCCTTAAGCGCGGATATTTGCCGTTCTAGATCAGAGTCCGCACCTCGTCTTTCGACAGGCCGGAGCACTCGGCGATGACGTCGATCGGAAGCCCGGCTTTCAGCATCCGCCGGGCGATGGCGGATTTTTCTCTTGCTTCCCCGATGGCTTCGCCTTCCGCGAGACCTTCCGCTCTACCCTTGTCCAACGCATAGTCGTAGCGCAATGCCAAATCAAGTTCTGTGATCATATCATTTTCGTATAAAATCCTCTTGTCGACGGAGAAGCCAGCTATCTCGCAGGCATCTGTGACACCCTCTGCCAAACTGCTGTGCCTCAGCTCCTCCGGCAACTCTTCCATCACCCCGCTGTGGCGGAAAAGCCAGAACAGCGCATCCCTGTCGTCCACGCACTCGGCAGCACTCTTTGTGAACCTCTCCAGCTCCGCAAATATACACAAAATAGTGTCAGGCGCAACTTCTCCCGTGCGGCTCTCGA